>Ga0208821_1000051_pt1 | contig 100283 bp, 92 predicted proteins | sample June2015DPH_20_5_FD_184720 | JGI IMG/M metagenome (GOLD analysis project Ga0208821, IMG submission 184720) | Peatland microbial communities from SPRUCE experiment site at the Marcell Experimental Forest, Minnesota, USA - June2015DPH_20_40... | ecosystem: Environmental > Terrestrial > Soil >...
AAATCAAGTCTGCTACTCTTAACATTACTCATGGCAAGCCTCCTTTCGGTGAGTTTTTGCGTGGTACCAAAAACTATATCCGAAAAATCGAGACTTGCCTTTCTTTTTCAATCATAAGGTCTGAACTTGGTTCAGCATCTGGTTTGTTTTTGTCCTCAGCTCCTGAAGGACTGCCCGCAACAGCCCCTTTTCTTCTTGACATCCAATTCCCTTTCTCATATATTTAACTCACCCGAAGGGCAGATTCTTATAAAGTTCCCCGGGCCTAATGGCGAAAATGAGAAAGTTTCTCATTAATATTCCATTGAAAGGAGCCTTAAATTTATGAAAGCAGAAGACATCAAGAAGATCGCACTCGTCGGCGCAGGTGACATGGGCCATGGCATCGGAGAAATCGCTGCCATGGCAGGTATTAAGGTAAATCTCTACGACATCAAGCAGGAATTTGTGGACAAGGGTAAGAGCAAAATAAAGGAAAGTCTCGAAAAACAGGTTTCGAAGCAGAAGATGACCGCAGAGGACATGAGCAAAACGATAGGTAATATCCAGGGGTTCGTCGTTCTGAAGGACGCGGTGAAGGATGTCGATTACACGATCGAAGCCGCCCCTGAAATACTCGACCTTAAAGTAAAGATATTCAAGGAAATCGACGAGCATGCACCGAAGCACGCCATCCTTGCCTCAAACACATCCAATATGAGCGTTACGAAGATGGGTGCCGCAACGAAAAGACCGGACAAAGTCGTCGGCCTTCACTTCTTTAACCCCCCGGTCATGATGCTTCTGGTTGAGGTCATCCGTGGCAACAAAACCTCTGAGGAAACCATGAAGGCGAGCCATGACCTTGTTCTCAAATTCAAAAACTTCAGGGGTGCGATGGTTCCGGTCCGTGTGGAGAAAGATACCCCAGGATTTATTTACAACAGGCTTGGGGCCCCCGTGGGGCTTTATGTCTCTGTGTTGTATGATAGAGGTCTCGTGAATCCCGAGGCCGTTGACGCCAAAATCAGGTCCATTGGCGCGCCGATGGGCCCTTACGAGATCATGGATTACACCGGACTGGACGTGAATCTGCACGGAATGGAATATTTTTCTGAAACACTCTCACCTGAATTCAAGGTGCCCAACTGGCTCAAGAAAATGAACGAGGCCGGAGCGCTTGGCAAGAAGACCGGCAAGGGCATTTTCACTTGGCCGGGAGGCGCCAGACCGACGATTGATATCAGCAAGGCCGATCCCAACTTCGACCCCATGGATATTGTCTGCATTCAGATAAATGAAGGGACCAAACTCCTGGAAGAGGGCGTTACCAAAAGCCCTGCAGAGATCGACAAAGCGGTGGTGAATGGCGGCGGGTCGGTCATTGGCCCCTTTACCCTCGGCAAGGGAATGGGATGGGCGAAAGTAGCTGAGCGGTGCGAGGCCATCTCGAAGAAGCTTGGCATTAAGTGGTTTATGCCCACACAGACCCTGAAGAAAGGGAATATCCAGATGTAAAAAAACCCTACCCCCCTTCATTCCCCTCAATTAATGGGGGAATAGGGGGGGTATTTCCTCCACTCGACGACAAGCCCGGCCCGTATCTTCATTATGATTCAAGGATCTCCAGGTTTGCATATCTGACCTTTAATCGTTTAGCTCCCGCATCTTGAAACACAACGGTTGCCTTTTGATTCTCGTCCATCCCTTCTATGAATTTGACCCTTCCCACGCCGAATTTCGGATGTTTCACTCGCATCCCTATTTTGAGCGGGAAGAATCCCTCCGGGCTCAGCACAAGACCACCCTCTTCCGGGTAGGAAATCTCCTGGGACAGGTCTTCCGGCATCATCTCGTTCTGATGAGCGTCCTCTTTCCAGTGAGCTTCTTGTGAAAACAGCCTTTCCATTCTTCCCTTTTTCTCTTCGAATTGCATCAATTCGACCGGGAATTCATCAAGAAAGCGGGAGGGAAGATTGGCGCGGCCCACACCAAACGTGGACCGTTCTTCCGCCCGTGAAAGAAAGAGTCTTTCCTTCGCACGTGTCATCCCTACGTAGAAGAGCCTCCTCTCCTCCTCCATATCTTCAATTTCCTCGCCCCTCCGGTAGTGAGGAAGAAGCCCCTCTTCTATTCCAACGATGAAAACCGTTGGAAACTCCAGTCCCTTTGCGCAATGGAGGGTCATCAGAGAGACCCGATTCCCCTTATCCTCGTAAAGATCGACGTCCGTCACCAGCGAGACCTTATCCAAAAAGCTTTCGAGCGAAACCTTCTCTTCTCCTTGATCGAGGCCCATCATCACGTTGATGAGTTCATCCACGTTTTCCATCTTTGAAATGGCTTCATCCGTTCCTTCTTCTTTCAATCGTCGAAGGTACCCTGTCTTAGCGAGAAGCGCTAAGGTGAGCTGGCTAAGGGTAAAGGAACCCGCATCTTTTCGGAACGTCTCAATCAATTGGATAAACTCGTTCATCTTCGTCTTGACGGCCGGTGGCAGCCAGTCTTCCTCGATCCCCTGTTTTAGTCCCTCGTAAAGGGGAAGCCCTTTCTCCTTGGAGAAGGCCTCTATCTTCTCGACCGTCTTTTCCCCGATCCCCCTCGAGGGGACATTGATGATCCTTTTCAGGCTGAGACCGTCTGAGGGGTTATCGATCAACTTCAGGTAGGCCAGGACATCCTTAATCTCTTTACGCTCGTAGAACTTCATCCCCCCGATCACCGTATAAGGAATCCGGTTTTTGACCAGTTCATCTTCCAGGGCACGAGACTGGGCGTTGATCCGGTAGAAAACAGCCACGTCGCGGTAAGACCTGCCGGATTTCCCCGCGGAGACATGTTCCATGATTTTCTGTGTGACGAAACGTGCCTCGTCCTCTTCATCCTCGGCTACGAAAAAAGTGAGAGGCTCCCCCTCCGGATTCTCGGTCCAGAGTTTCTTCTCCTTCCTGTAACGGTTTTTCCGTACGACATGACTGGCAGCCTGGAGGATGTTCTGTGTGGAGCGATAATTCTGTTCCAAGGTGATCACTCTCGCCTCGGGAAAATCCTTCTCAAAGTTCAAAATATTTCCTACTTCGGCCCCCCTCCAGCGGTAGATGGATTGATCGTCATCTCCGACCACGCAAATGTTGCGATGAGTCTCTGTCATTTGTCTGATAAGCTGATACTGGATCAGGTTGGTATCTTGAAATTCATCCACCATCACGTAGTGGCAGAGTTCCTGATAAAACCTACGAACCTCCGGAAAACGTTTGAAAAGAATCGCCACGAAGGTAAGTAGATCTCCAAAGTCGAGGGCATTGTTTCTATGGAGGTCCTCTTGATAGCGTTGATAGACCACTGCCAGCCTCTTTTGGAAGATATTATAAGGGCTGGGAGAATACTGGTCGGGAGTGACCCCCACATTTTTCAATTGGTCAAGGCCGGATTGAATCGCCCGCGGAGGAAACATCTTGAAGTCAAGGTTCAACTCCTTCATGATCGTTTTCAGGTGCCGCTCCTGATCCTGATCGTCATAGATGACAAAATTTCTTTTGAAACCGAGAGGCTCAATATGTTGTCTCAGGATGCGGGCACAAGCCGAATGAAATGTGGAGATCCATGCCCCTCTGGCCGATCCTCCAAGAAGCCTTTCCACCCGTTCCCGCATCTCATCCGCTGCCTTATTGGTAAAGGTCACGGCAAAAATGTTCCACGGACGCACCCCTTTTTCCTGAATGAGATAGGCGATCCGGTAGGTCAGGACTCTGGTCTTACCACTTCCGGCGCCCGCAAAGACAAGGAGTGGCCCTTCGGTTTCCAGAACCGCCTTCTGTTGAATGGGATTGAGCTCGTTGAGAAGAGACATTTGCCCAAATACCATTGCAAAATGCAAGATTAGCAATGCAAAGTGCAAAATTTTAGGAATTTTTTTATTCTAAATGTTAACTTTGCATTTTACAATTTATAATTTGCAATGATTTTTTGAATTATTCGACGGTCACACTCTTGGCCAGGTTTCTCGGCTGATCCACATCCGTGCCTTTGAAGTCAGCCATATAGTAGGCCAAAAGTTGAAGGGGAATGGTGAGGAGAATAGGGGTGAGAGAAGGAAGCGTCTCGGGGATGATGATCACATCGTCCACCTTCTTGACGATCTCTCGATCAGAGGGAGAAGCAAGGGCAATGATCTTTCCTTCCCTTGCCCTGACCTCCTCGATATTCGAGACCATTTTCTCGTAGACATCGTTCCGGGTAGCCAGGACGACGACCGGCATCTCCCGGTCGATCAAGGCGATGGGGCCGTGCTTCATCTCACCAGCCGGATAGCCTTCCGCATGGACATAAGAGATCTCCTTCAATTTCAATGCCCCTTCCAAGGCTATGGGGTAGTTGATCCCTCTCCCGAGATAGAGAAAATCTCTGGCATGGAGGTACTTTTTGGCAACCCTGGCTACTTGACCGGAAGCCTTCAGCATCTCTTCCATGAGGTGCGGGACCCTGATCAATTCTTCAATCAACGCCTTACCTTTCTCCGGCGTGAGAAAACCCAGCCCCCTGCCGATTCGCATGCCTATAAGGAAGAGGATGACCAATTGAGTGACAAAGGTCTTGGTGGAAGCCACGCCAATCTCGGGGCCTGCATGGGTGTAGATCACATGGTCTGCCTCTCTTGCCAAGCTCGACTCCACCACATTGCAAATGGCTAACGTCGCTGCGCCCTTTCGCTTTGCCTCCCTCAACGCCGCCAGGGTGTCGGCCGTCTCCCCGGATTGGGAGATCGCTACAAGGAGATCATCCTTTCCCACAATTGGATTCCGGTATCGAAACTCAGATCCGATATCCGCCTCCACTGGAATTCGGCAAAACTCTTCGATAAGAAACTTCCCCACGAGGGCGGCATGGTAAGAGGTGCCGCAGGCAATCAGGTGGACCCTCCGAATCTTCTTCAGGATCTGTGGGTCTAAGTGAACATCTTCGAGAACGACATCGCCTTTCTCTTCTGAAAGCCGACCCCGGATGGTATCGGTCACCGCTCTTGGCTGTTCAAAGATCTCCTTGAGCATAAAATGTTTATACCCACCCTTTTCGGCCATGAGAGGGTCCCAGCTCACATGCTTTGTCTCCTTTGAAACTTCGTCACCCTTGGAACCGAACACTTTCACTCCTTCGAAAGAGAGAAGGGCCACCTCGCCGTCCTCCATAAAGATAAAGTCCCGGGTGTAGGGAAGAAGGGGAGGGATATCCGAAGCGATAAAATACTCTCCTTTTCCCAGACCGATCACCAATGGACTCTCCTTGCGGGCGGCGATCAAAGACTGTTCATCTCCTTCGAGAAGAATTCCCAGCGCATAAGACCCCTTGATCTTATCCAATCCTAATCGAACCGCCTCCAGGGAGGAATGACCTTCCCGAATGAATTCGTCGATCAGGTGAGAAACGATCTCCGTATCCGTTTCCGATGTGAAAACATGGCCCTTGCTCTTGAGCGTTTCCTTGAGAGGAAGATAGTTTTCAATGATGCCGTTGTGGACCACAGCGACCCTGCCTGCCTTATGGGGATGGGCATTTTTATCCGAGGGCCTTCCATGCGTCGCCCATCGCGTATGACCTATCCCTACCTTTCCGTCAAAGGTCTCCTTTCCGATCAACTCCTCCAATCTTGCTAACTTCCCTTCTTTCCTTCGGATCTCGACCTTTCCTTGATGAAACACCGCGATGCCCGCAGAGTCATATCCTCGATATTCGAGCCGTTTGAGCCCCTCGATAAGAATCTTCGCCGTCTCTCTGGAGCCGATATATCCGACAATGCCACACATCTTTCACTCCTTCTCGTTTTTCATTTTTTTCCGGCGATGCTCATTCTTCTCTCCCCATCCTTTGATATTCCTCTGTCTCGTTCGGCTGATCGCCAACGCCCCTCCTGGAACATCCTTTGTGATGGTGGACCCCGCACCGATCGTGGAACCATTCCCCACCTTGACGGGGGCTACCAGTTCCACGTTCGACCCCACAAAAACCCGGTCGCCGATGATCGTCCGATGCTTCTCGAACCCATCATAGTTACAGAAGATCGTTCCAGCGCCGATGTTCACGCCCTCTCCAAGCAAAGAATCCCCAATATACGTAAGATGGTTGGCTTTGGAACCCTTACCAATGACCGATTTCTTTACCTCCACAAAGTTTCCAATCTTTGCTTTCGTCTTAATCTCGCATAAAGGCCTTAGGTGGGCAAAAGGTCCGATGATGGCCCCGTCTTCAATCTTGCTTTCAGTGATGACCACATTCGAGCGAATCGTCACCTCGTTACCAAGAACGGAGTCTGTGATCTTTGAGTTCGATTCGATGATACAGCGTCGGCCGATTTTCGTCTTCCCATGGAGATAGCAATTCGGGTAGAGAGTTGTTTCGTTCCCCACCTCAACCGTTCCCTCCACGTAGGTCGTTTTGGGATCCAGAACGGTCACTCCGGAAAGCATCAGCTCCTTCAGCTTCTCCAGTCTGAGAACCTCATTGGCAACCGCAAGATCGACCCTCGTGTTGATTCCCATCACCTCCACGGGATCTTTCACGATATGAGCAGAACACCTCAACCCTTTCCTCTTTGCAATCTCAACCAGGTCGGTGAGATAGTATTCGCCTTGTGCGTTATCCCTTCCAATCTCCCTCAAGCCTTTGATCAAAAAGGAAGCCTTCACACAATATATCCCTGTGTTAATCTCTCGGATCGATTTTTCCTCCCTCGAGGCATCCTTCTCTTCCACGATCTTTTCCAGCCAACCTTCGGAACCTCGGACAATCCGCCCGTACCCAAACGGATCCTCTACTTCGGTCGTTAACACAGAGAGGATCGCGTTGCTCTTGCCATAAGCATCTATAAAGGTACGGATGGTATCCGTTTTCACCAACGGAACATCTCCGCAGAGGACAAGAACCGTACCGGTGAATGTCTTTAGGAATGGAATGGCTTGCAAGGCCGCGTGACCTGTGCCCAGTTGTTCTTCTTGGAGGGCGAACTGAATCCCGGGGTTTCCAAATCTCTCTTTGATTTGATCCGCTTGATAGCCCACCACCACGATCGTCTTTCCAGATTTGATTCCTTTCAAGGAAAGGTCAATGGGATAGGAAAGCATGGGAAGTCCCAGGATCGGATGGAGTACTTTGACCAGTTCTGACTTCATCCGGGTCCCTTTTCCGGCCGCAAGGATAACGGTGGTAATCCCCTCCAAATCTTTATCCTTTCATATTGATTTAACCTCTTTTATACTATGGACGGGCCTTTTCGTCAACCCTGGCTAAGTCCTAAATGGTTGACAAGAGCCTTTTAGGGGTGTAAATTAGTTTGCCAAATAGAGGGCTTACAGACCATTTGACCCAAAATAGCGTTGAGTCGTGTTTGTGGGCCGTAGTTTGTTTCAGCCCGAAAAAAGATAAAATCCGGTATAAAAAATGCATAATATCTATCCAGGCAGTGCGACTGCTTTCATTCCGGGACCTGAGGGGCGGAAACAGCATGGGATGTCCTCATTTTCTTGAATATACCCGTACCGCGGAAAACCCTCGATTGTGCTATAATGACGCAGGGTTCAATAATGAATAGTACAAATCCATACAGTTCAGACTTTATGCCTCACATATGGCCCATCGGTGGGGGAAAGGGAGGAACTGGCAAAAGTTTTCTCACCAGCAATATGGGGATTCTGTTAGCCAGGCAGGGGTTCAAGACCCTTCTGATCGATGCCGACCTCGGCGCACCGAATCTTCACACGATCGTCGGTCTTCCCAATCCGGCCATAAGCCTTTCTGATTTTCTCAATAAAAGAGTCCCGACACTTCAGGAAACCGTCCTGGAAATGCCGATCCATAATCTTTTTCTGATCAGCGGAGCCAAAAATAAGCTGGATATCGCCAATCTCGCTCATGAACAGAAGATGAAAGTACTGCGTGCGGTATCAAGGCTTGATTATGACTACATTCTGCTCGATCTCGGCACAGGCACCTCGTTTAATACCATCGATTTTTTCACCATATGGGACTCTGGAATCTTCGTTTGTAATCCAGAACCCACATCGATCGAAAATATCTATAGGCTGATTCGCTCCGTATATGCTCGCAAGATTCGCCAAGTGCTCAAGATCGATCGCTTTAGGAGTCTGGCCGAGAAAGCCGAAGCACAGAACCCGGACGCCACCATCCATCATCCGGAATACCTCCTCGACATGTTGAAGACGATCGATCCGGAGCAAGGCGCTAAAATAGAAAGAATTTTGAAGTCCTTCCAATTCAAACTCGTTCTGAATCAGGTTCGAAGACAAGATAACCCGAAGATCGGGGCGCTCGTCTGCAAAATCGTAGAGAAACACCTCGGCATGAGAATTCAGTTCATAGGCAATGTAAGTTTTGATGAACGGGTCCACGAGGCGGTGTGCAGGAAAGAGTCCTTTGTCGATCAATATTCCTACTCCCAGGCCACACTGGATCTTAAAGTCATCATCAAGGCCATCACGGGCGTGACAGAGGAGCAGGCCGTGGCTTCGTAAAGCCTGGGTTTCGCTTAAGCGAGTCCCAACATGAGCTCATGATCATATGAAGAAACTTGAGGACCTGAACTTTTATGAACTTCTGGAACTTGCATTCGATGCCTCCCCATTCGAAGTTCATCAGGCCTATAAAGAGATGACCCAACTCTACCATGACGATTCTTTGGCAAGCTATTCCTTTTTTTCCAGAGAGGAGAGAGAAAAGATACTTGCGAAGCTGGATGAAGCGTATTCTACCCTGATGGATGAAAAGAGAAGATCGCGCTATGATCAATTACTGATTGAACGCGGTATCCTCGAAAAGTCGACGCAATATCAGGGGGAGCGGATGAAATTGGGGCTGATGTATGATGCGAAACGTCCTTCCACGAATACGGCGTTAAGGATAAGAGAGAGATTAAAACCTATCGTGTCCTCAAACCCTGTGATCCAGGAAGTCCTGGCCAGCGATGTCTTATCAGGAAGAGATTTGAAGAAGATCAGGGATGAATTGGGCATATCTCTCGAGGAGATCTCGGAATTGGTGAAGGTCAGAGTCGTTTACCTGCATGCTATCGAGGATGATCAGTTCGAAAAGACCCCTTCGAGAATATTCCTAAAGGGTTTCTTAAGGGCCTATGCCCAATGCATTGGATTGGATGCGGACATGGTGGCAAGTCGTTATCTAAAAAGAATCCATGACTAAAAAGGAGACACGAAAAAAATTGCTCTTCTCCACCCAAGAAGGAGACGCTAAAAAATGAAAGACAAACAGATATCGGAAGAAGAACTGCTCGAAGAATTGGATACGATGTATCAACGGGTTGCTGATATCGAAAAAGAGGAGGCCGCGGAGGCCCCGACCTTTGTAAAAACAAAACCTCAGCAGAGGAAAAAGAAAACATTCCGCACCATTATCATCGCAGCGTTCATTTTTTTTATTGCCTTGGCATCTATCTTGGCCATTACCGTCTTTGACCCAGTGACCCTCCTCCAGCGTTTAATAACGGGCGACACTCAGCCGTCAACCGTTGTCACCCCTCGATCTCCCTCCAAACGCCCTGCGGTTGTCCCCTCTCCGGCAACCCCTAAACCCCCTGCTGCTGTTGTTACTTCTCCGGAGCCTCGAAAGCCCCAAGTTGTCGCCGCTTCTCCAGCAGCCCCGCCTTCCCCTCCTGTTGCTACCCCACCCGCCACCACAGCACCCACTTCTGTCACCCCCTCTCCTGCACCCCCAAAACCCGCCTCTGGGTTGCCCCCGGTTCAGGCGAAACAGGAAGCCGTGAAAAGAACCGAGGGAGAGCCAGAAAAAGCAACGGCAAAACCTCAGGAAGCAAGTTCAAAACCTCAGGAAATTGTGAAACCCAATAAACCTGTTCCCCGGGGAAGATATTATGCGATACAGGTTGGGGCATTTGGCAATATGGAAAACGTTCGTGAGGTTGTAGAAGCTTTTAAGAAGGAAGGGTTGGAGGCCTATTGGATCACTGTTAAAAGCAAGGGGAGTGGGAGCTTTCACAGAGTCCTTGTGGGACAATTCACGGATGAAAATGAAGCGGCTCAGTATTTAACAGACAAAAAGATTTTCAAAAACTATCCCGACAGCTTCATCAAGGCGGTTTCCTCTTCTAAAACGGATCGTTAGTAACACAAGACGTATTTTTTCATTAGCCTCCTTTGATATCTGAAGTGAGCCGCGATTCACCAGCTCATGGGTAATGTTTTACAACGGTACGTCAGCCTTGAGCGGTGAAAGCTACGCAGCATTATCCTCTCCCTTAACGCCCGCGGACACCACAATTGGACTTCTTGAAATTCCGCGCGAGTTTTTTTAAAAAGAAGCATGCGATTCAACCTCTCCTTCCTGAAAGACAAACCTTTTGATGTGGTGGGGATGGGCCTCAATTCGGTCGATTTCCTTTGCGTGGTTCCGGAATTCCCCACCGTGAATTCAAAAATGGAAATGCTCCTGTTTTCCAAACAAGGAGGGGGCCAAGTGGCTACCGCCATGGTCGCTCTGAGCCGATGGGGTGTAAAAGCAAAATATATTGGAAAAGTCGGAGGGGATGAATTGGGGCAGTTTTCTCTCCGTTCCATCCGTCAGGAGGGAGTGGATGTGTCTTCAGTGACAACCGAGCCCGAGGCCACAAATCAGTTCGCTACGATCATTGTGGATCGCTCAACCGGAGACCGCACCATCCTCTGGAACCGAGATGACCGTTTGATGTATCGTGAAGGAGAACTCCGAAAAGAGGAGATCTGCTCCGGAAAACTCCTCCACTTGGACGGGCACGACATCCATGCTGCTATTCGGAGCGCAAGCTGGGCAAAGGAAGAAGGGATTCCGACCGTCGTTGACCTCGATAAGGCAGAACCTCTTACGTCTGAGCTGATCAAAAAAGTTGACTTTGTCATCACCTCAGCAAGGTTCCCCACACTCTTTACGGGAATTTCAGACCAGGAAAAAGCTCTCGTCGAAATGCAGAGACAGGCCCCTGGATTTCTCTGTGCAACCTTGGGCCGTGAAGGTGTCATTGCCTTGGTGGATCGAGAAATCCTCTGCGTTAAGGGATTCGAGATAGATGCCGTCGATACGACCGGTGCAGGCGATGTCTTTCATGCAGGGTTCATTTATGGCCTGTTGCAGAATTGGGAGGTGAGAAAGATTTTGCGATTTGCCAATGGAGCGGCAGCCCTCAAATGTGGAGAACTTGGCGGCAGAAAAGGAATTCGTACTCTGGAAGAGATTCACAAATTCTTGATGCCAATTTAACTCTGTGGATGTGAAACTGACCACACTGCTTGCGAAATCTTAAAGGATGAGTAATATTGTTTGACGAAATGGCCTTCCATGGCCAAAGAAATGCAGCATTCTAAAGGAGAACTGAGATGTTTGCTGGGAAAACAATTTTGGAGATCATTCAGATCGGTGGTTTTACGATGTATATCCTGCTTTTCTGCTCTTTCCTGTCCATCACCATCCTTCTGGAAAGACTCCTCTATTACCGAAGACGCTCCAGAACCAAACGATCGGAGTTTATGGCGAGAATCAAGAAGGCATTGAAAAGCGGAAGCATCGAAAAGGCAATGGAAATCTGCACGCACACCCGTGCCCCCTTCTCGAACGTCATCTATTCCGGACTCGTCCTTCATGATCATCATGAGAAAGAAATATCCAGCGCCATGGAGCGGGAGATCACGGTCGAGACGACGAAACTGGAGCGCTTTACGAGCATTGTGGGGACCATTGGCAACACGGCGGTCTATATCGGGCTCTTTGGGACCGTGTTGGGGATTATTCGGGCCTTTCATGACATTGCGGCGGCCGGAGCGGGAGGGATGAGCATTGTGATTGGAGGGGTGGCCGAGGCCCTGGTCTGTACGGCCATGGGGCTATTCGTGGCTGTTCCTGCGGTGATCGCCTTTAACTACTTTATGAAGCGGGTGGAGCGTTTCATCCATGATATGGAACTCTGTGCTTCGGAGTTCATCGACCTGATCGGCAGGGGATCGGCAGCATGAAGAGGGAGCGCAGAAGATCCAGATTGATGGCGGAGATCAACATCACCCCGTTTACGGATGTGGTCTTGGTACTGCTTATTATCTTCATGATTGCGACGCCGTTTATATATCAATCCAGTTTAAAGGTGCAATTGCCCAAGGCGACGAAATCGGAGGAGCCATCGCGAGACATTGTGATCAGCATCAACGCGCAGGGCGAGGTATATTTGGAGGATACGAGGCTGGATTTAGAGGCGCTCAAATACAAGTTGACGGCGATGATGAGGAGCAGGCCGGACGCCTTTGTGATCATCAACGGGGACAAGAACGTCAGGTATGATTCCGTGATCCAGGTGATGGATGTCTTGACGCAATCGGGCGTGAAGAATCCTGGCCTGGGAATCGAACTAAAAAGATGAAACATCCTCCCATCGGGGCATCCGGTTCATTTCTCTCCACCTTCATTCTCTTTGTTCGCGGCCTATCCATCAACACACGAGCGTTGGAAACACCGAGCTATCCCCAGATGAGGGACAAAGGAGATAACGAAAGAGTTGCAGCCTGAAGAACACCCGCAGGCAGATTTGCGCCGTCATGCATCGCTCGTGGCAACGGGGATCCTGCTCAGTCGCATCGCGGGATTGGTCAGGGATCGCGTTTTCGCCCACTATTTCGGAATTTCTGACGCGGCCGACGCCTTCAAGGCAGCCCTTCGCATTCCAAATTTCCTACAAAACCTGTTTGGAGAGGGGGTGCTCTCGGCTTCATTCATTCCTGTTTACGCCGCCCTGTTGGCTAAAGACGAACGGGATCAGGCAGACGACGTAGCCGCTGCCGTCTTTTGTCTGCTGTCTTTAGTGATTTCTCTCCTGGTTTTGATCGGAGTCCTCGTCACCCCCTTCCTGATTGATGCCATTGCACCCGGATTCAAGGGAGCCAAGCGCGAATTGACGATAGACCTCGTGCGCATTCTGTTTCCAGGGGCCGGCATGTTGGCTCTCTCGGCATGGTGCCTCGGCATTCTTAACAGTCACCGCCGATTTTTCATTTCCTATACGGCACCGGTGATCTGGAATTTGATGATGATCATCTCATTGGTCGTGTTCGGCGGCTCGTTCGAACAATTTCCCCTTGCTAAAATTTTGGCATGGGGGTCCGTCGCCGGCAGCCTCCTGCAGTTCGGAGTCCAATTGCCCTCGGTGACTCGGCTGCTGCATCGATTTCGGGTATCGCTGGGGCTTTCGATGGAAGGGGTAAGAACGGTTGTCCGAAATTTTGTACCGGTCTTTTTCAGCCGGGGTGTCGTCCAGATCAGTGCGTACGTTGATGCCCTCCTCGCAAGTTTCTTGCCAACCGGGGCTGTCGCGGCTTTAGCTAATGCCCAGACGTTGTACCTCCTGCCCGTGAGTCTCTTCGGCATGTCGGTCTCCGCAGCAGAGCTTCCTGTCCTGTCCAGCGCCACGGGCGAGACCAACGAAGTAAACGCCTACTTGCAAAAGCGGCTTAACGCCGGCCTTCGTCAGATTGCCTTTTTTGTCGTTCCCTCTGCCATGGCCTTCTTCGCTTTGGGCGACGTGATCGTTGGAGCCATTTACCAGACAGGCCAATTTACTCGACAGGACTCCGTCTATGTGTGGGGAATTCTGGCCGGCTCGGGGATCGGCCTTTTAGCCACCACATTAGGAAGGCTGTATACTTCGATGTACTACGCCCTCAAAGACACGGTGACGCCCTTGCGTTATGCGATGCTCCGGGTATTTCTCACCGCAGGTCTCGGATATGTCTGTGCTTTGCCACTGCCGCCTGCTCTTGGCATTGACCCGCGTTGGGGAGTGGCAGGGCTAACCGCTTCGGCGGGTTTCTGCGGATGGCTGGAGCTGGTTCTGCTCAGAAATTCAATGGAGGAGCGGATTGGCAAAACCGGTCTGCCGGCCGGTTTTGTCCTGAAACTCTGGGTTTGTGCAGGGGCAGCTGCGGCTGCTGGCTGGGGAGGCAAACTGATGATGAACCCGAGCCATCCGATCATGCTGGCGATCGTATCTTTGGGGATGTACGGCATTGTTTATTTTGGAGCCGCGATTGTTTTTCGTCTACCCGAGGTAGAAAATCTTGTCAACAAAGTTGCCAGACTTGTTAGATCTCTCCGGTGACCGACCTCATCCTCCCGGAAAACCAGCCTAAAATTGATTCTTGCCAAATTCAGATGGATGAGCGATATTCTTACCGAAGAAACGTTTGGAAGCCCCACGCCATGCCTTCTCTCTTTCGACACTGTGTCGCATGGTGACAATCGGCCGGGACAAGGCAAGAAGGCATAAACGGTATGTTGGCCTAAGGATTGAATTGACGGAATGGACAGAGTACGAGGTGGAAGGCAACCGCATTCTCGTTTGAGCAACCGGGACTACGGCGATACCGGTGGATTATTCAAGACAGGTATCGTCTCGTTCCTCCTCCATTTTACCTTAGCGGTCATTTTGATTCTCAGCACAAGGTCCACGATTCCTAAAATCGGGCCGTCGGTTTATCGAGTGACGATTCGGTCTTTTTCGCCCCAGGGAGACGGAACCCCGCTGGGTAGCCCCAATCCGGGGCCGGGTAGGACTGCCGAACTGCCTGCATCTCCGCCGGGCGAAAAACTGAAGCCCGTTGTAAACCAAAAAGGGACTGAAAAAGCTGAGGCCGCAAAATCGCGCCAGAAAAAAGCGGAAAATGTGGAGAAGGGATGGAGTTTGGAAAAAAGAAAAAGTTCTCTGAAGTCCATTCAAGAGGCCATCGAGGATATTGATAAAAAGGCAGCCCTTGCCGAGATTCAGAAAAAGGTAACCCGCCGTGAGAGATCGGCTCGTCTCTCTCAAGGACTAACAGTAACCGGAGGATCAGGAACGGGGTCGGGATCTGGAACCGGATCAGGGCCAGTAGGTTCTCCCTCGGGCGGATCACCCTGGGGTTCCTCCTCCGGAGGTTCATCCGCATTGGAATCCAGATTAAGCGATTACTACAGTGCGATATGGGCAAAGATCAAAAAGGAATGGACTCTTCCGGGAGACCTCCCCAAAGGAAAAACGGACTTAGAGACAGCGATCGTTATCATCATAGAGAGGGACGGCAAAGTTCAAAAGTCATGGTTTGAAAAAAGATCCGGCAATGCCCATTATGACCAGAGTACGATGCGGGCGATCAAGAAGGCAGAACCTTTACCACCTATCCCTAAGGAATTCAGCGACGAAACCTTTGAGATTGGAATCCGTTTTCATCCGGAATAGGAAGTTCATTGAATTCGAGGGCGATTGGGTGAGGATGCATACACTTCCTTTGCTCGGCCCCGATGGAAGGGTAAGGGAGTGGGGATAAGAAACAGGAGAGGCCAGAAGAGATTTCTCCGTCTCATGTGATACCATGGAAGCTTATTCCAACAAAGAAGTCGTCCTGCGAACCCATGGCTTGAGCAAGAAGTTTGGAAAGCGCTGGGCGGCCAGGGACTTAAACCTTGAAGTCTACCGGGGAGACGTTTTCTGTTTCCTCGGTCCAAACGGCGCCGGAAAAAGTACAACCATCCGCATGATCCTAACGCTCCTCACGCCTTCAGCCGGCTCGATTGAAATTTTCGGGATGGATCTTCATAAGCACCGCGGTGCCGTCCTCTCACGGGTCTGCGGAATCGTCGAGAAAGCAGATTTCTACCTCTACCTTTCAGCCTACAAGAACCTGGAGATACTCGGTTCGATGACTCGTCGTGTCCAAAAAGAAGAGATCATGGAGGCCCTCGAGGTGGTCGGGTTGACATCCCGTGCCTTTGAAAAAGTCAAGACGTTTTCACATGGGATGAAGCAACGGCTCGGAATCGCCCAGGCGTTGTTGACGAAGCCCCAACTGATCATCCTTGACGAACCGACGGCAGGACTCGATCCACAGGGAATGAAGGAAGTCAGGGGACTGATCAAGGAACTCGCCAACGAGAAAGGAATGACCATTTTCCTCTCTTCTCATCTACTTTCGGAAGTTGAGCTGGTGGCCACGAGGATGGCGGTGATCAATCGGGGCGAGCTGATTGCTCAGGGGTTTGTTTCGGAGCTGCTTGACAAAGAACCGATAGAGTATTCCGTCCAAGTCTCACCCTTTGATTCCGCGGTCGAACTCCTCGGGAAGCTTACATGGGTGGAGGTCCTCGCCGCCGAGGACGGCAAGATCGAATTGCGTGTGGAACCCGGTCGTGCTTCAGAGTTGAACCGGTTTCTTGTATCGAATCACGTTGAGGTCTTGTCCTTCTATCCTCATCGAACACTCGAAGATTTCTTTCTGAAGATCACCGAAGGGACCTCTGAGATATGAAGCTCTTCTGGTTCGAGACCTACAAGATATTCAGCCGATGGCGCACGTACATCAGCTTCGGCTTCATCGCCTTGATTGTCATCATGACCGAAGTGGTGATGAAATTGAGCGCCCATGAAATCCTTTATCGTATGATGAGATCTTTCCAGAAGGATTTTCTCATCTTCGGGAATGTCTTGAATGGCTGGTTCATTACAGCTTTTATCATGAACAGCCTCCATATCCACATCCCCTTTTTCATCACCCTTGTGGCTGGAGACATCGTCTCAAACGAAGCCACCTCCGGGACCGTAAGGCTTCTGTTGATTCGGCCCCCTTCGCGAAGCAAGATCATTACAGCCAAGTACCTCACCACCCTTTTTTACACAACAGGGCTGGTCATCTTTCTCGGGCTGATATGCATCACCCTCGGTCTTCTCCTGTTCGGCAAGGGTGATTTAATAATGAACTATCAAACCAAGTTCCGACTCGTCCTTATTCCCGAGGCGGAAGTCCCCTTACGAATGCTCCTTGCCTTTACAGCAGCGGTCTGGTCCATGACAGTGGTGGCTTCTCTCGCCTTTCTTTTTTCAACGCTGGCGGAGAATTCCATCGGCCCCATCATCGGCACAATGGCCGTCGTCATTGTCTTCCTTGTTCTCGGAAACTTTCCCTTTGATTTCTTCCGAATGCTGAGTCCCTATCTCTTTACAACCTACACGGTCTTCTGGCAGCGGTTTTTCGATCAGCCGATACCGTGGCAGGAGATCGCGAAGTCGGCCGTCATTCTTGGCCTCCACAACATCGGCTTGTTTTTGATCGCTTTTATCGTCTTCAATAGAAAGGATATAACGAGTTGAAAAGAGTTTTATTATTGGTTGGGATTCTTTTTTTGATTTCGACGGAGGGGATTCAAGCCCAGGAAGATGCCTCCCGCTATCTCGATTCGATAGAAAAAAAATATTCCACGCTAAAGAATTACGTCGTGGACGTGAACGTCCATTTTGACATCGAAGCGCTCAAAGCACCAGACCTGCAGGCCAAGCTTTATTACAAGGCGCCCGACAAAATGAAAGTGGAATCCAAACGAATCTTCTTCTTTCCTCAGGAGGGCGGATATTTCAATCCCTCTCTGTTCAAGAAAAAGGCTTTCGACGTCAGACTGGTGGAGCGCTTAGTCTATGACGGCAGAAAAGCGGTCAGGCTGAAACTCACTCCAATGGATACGAACACCTATGACAAGAGTTTTGTGTTGACGATAGACACGGACCGAAGCCTGATCAGAGAGATCAAGATCTCACCTTCCGAGGGGAGGGAGGTCAAAGCTACCTTGGACTACGGGCGATTCGGCGATTTCGAGCTTCCGACGCATATTGACCTCCAGATCGACATGCCCTCCGGCGAACCGACTGGGATGAAGGAATTTACACAGTTCGGACAGAAGGCCAAGAGGATCACGGGCAAGGTTGAAATCACGTATTCGAATTACCGGATCAACGTGGGTCTGAGCGATGACATTTTTCGAGAGAAAGGACCCCAGAAGTCGGAGTGAATAAAGAAAAATCTCTACTACTAACGCTGAATTTCTTGAAATTTTGTTAACCAAAAACTTTCCCGAACATTTTCTCCTTCCACTTCGGGGACTGTGTCGTTATCCTTTTTTCGTCATTGCGAGTGAACAAAGAGAGCGTGGCAATCTCTTTGTCTTCAATGGCTTATGAGATTGCTTCAGTCGTTTCACTCCCTCGCAATGACATCGCAACAATTCCCCAAGTGGGGAGGAGTCTTCTGGATCATACAGAAAACTTGACAGACTGTTTACGATTTTGTTAATAGAAACTATATAAACGGTGACGTCCAGGTAAAGGGAACCCCGTGACTCCACTCCGAGGAGAAATCGGGGACGGACCCGCCGCTGTAGTCCCGACCCCGTACTTTTGGGGTAAATGCCTTAACAAAAAAGCCACTGTCCTGAGCACGCCGAAGGATGGGAAGGCGAGTTAAGGTCGGGAGAGTCAGAAAACCTGCCTGGATGTTCTTCACTCAAAGGTCTTCGAGGATAAGACTGTGAAGGGTGCATGCGGGTAAAATCCCCAGTCTTCAATGCGAAGGCTGGGGATTTTTTTTGGCGGGGAATTGCTTTATGAAACATTTCTTTTTTCTTGTCGTTTTTCCCGTCCTTTTCACTTCCATCCCTCTTCAACTCTTGGGGCAAGAAAAGGAGGTCACCCTTGAGGAGGTGGTCGTCACGGCTACCCGCGACACTCAAGAGATCAGAAAGATCCCTGCCAACGTGACCGTCATCACCAAAGAGGAGATCGACCAATCGAATGCCAAGACTGTCGTCGACATATTGAGAGATAAGGTGGATGTCATCGTTACCGATTACTATGGGAACGGGAAGTCCACATCCGTCGATGTCAGGGGCTTTGGCGAAACCGGTCCTCTCAACACGCTTGTCTTAGTAGACGGAAGAAGGGTCAACGAGATCGATCTAAGTGGAGTGGATTGGAGCCAGATTCCTCTCGATCAGGTGGAGCGAATCGAAATCGTCCGGGGGGCTGGAAGTGTTCTCTACGGCGATAATGCTGTCGGAGGTGTAATCAACATCATTACAAAGAAGCCTGAAAAAGCTTTCTCTGCCAATGCAGAGGTCGTGGGAGGAAGCTACGGTTACAATAAAGAAAGTGCTTCGGTAAGCGGAAAATGGGGCGCCTTCTCCGCCATTCTCAACGCCAGTCACAGCTCCACAGAAGGATATCGCGAGAATGGATTCTTAAGAGCGGAAGATGTCGGAGGAAAGGTGATCTATGATCTGAATGGATATGTCAGCTTCGACTTCAGCGGAGGGTTTCATACGGATGACACGGGGTTGCCCTACGCTCTTGACAAAACCCATTACGTATTGGATCCGCGGGCGGCAGCCCATCCTGACGACAAGGCATACACCAATGACGGGTATGGTGTTCTGGGAATCAAGGCCAAATTATGGGATTTTGGCCGAATCGAAGCAGACCTCTCCTACCGACACCGGCAGGTGGACGACTTCTACGTATCCGTATCTTATAAAGACCAAAGATATGTGACTACCTGGGGATTTACCCCAAAATATATTCTCGAAAAGAATTTATGGAACTTTCGGAATAAACTCACCCTCGGACTCGATTTCTATAATTCAGATTCTACGGTTGATTCCCAAACGGTCTCTTCTGGCGGGACTTTTTTGAATCGGGTGGAAGTTACAAAACGGTCAATAGGCTCTTATGTCTTAGATGAGTTTTCGGTTTTCAACAATCTGATTCTGACAGCGGGTTACCGCCTGGAATGGGTAACTTACAACCTCTTTGAGGAAACGCCAAGAAAAGAAGATAAAACAAGAGATCATGAGCCTGCGTACAACCTTTCTCTTGACTATCTATTTGGGAAAAAATCTTCCGCTTTCGTTAGCTTCAGGCGAAGCTTCCGTTTTCCCGTTTCTGACGAATTGATTCAATACTTTCCTACGTTTCAAGTGAACCCTTTAATAGGACCTCAGACCGGATATCACTACGAGGCGGGGATTCGTCATGCCTTTACGGATAAGATCGAAGCCAACCTGACCCTCTTTTGGGTCGATATGAGGAATGAGATCTTTTTCGACCCCTATGAATATACCAATAAAAACTTTCCTAAGACTCGGCGTGAGGGAATTGAAGTGGGAGCAAAAGCGAAACCTCTCCGATGGCTCACTTTGTGGGGAAACTATAGTTATACTAAGGCTACCCTCCAAGAGTATCCCTATTCAGGAAATGACATCCCGGGGGTTCCGAGGCATAAGGGTTCCCTCGGGGCGGAAGTTGAAATATGGAATGGCTTATCCTTAAATACCAGAGCCAATTTTGTCGGGTCCCGATACTTTATCAGCGATTGGGCCAACGCGGTACCCAAACTGGGTGGGTATTACACTCTTGACATGAAGCTCTCTTACGTCTGGAAGGGGTTGAAGGCATTTGTTGGAATAAACAATCTATTCAACCGAAAGTACGCCGAATTCGGAGTCGTCGATTCCGCAGGCGCTCAATACTTTTACCCCTCGCCTGGCCGTAATGTCATCGGAGGGATGTCTTACATCTTTTAGGATCAAGAAGGCCCAACATGGAGTACACGCCTCTTCCAAAGAGCTACAAAAAGATGTTTCCATTCAAACTGTCCACGACGTCTTACATCTATCCGGATCATATTATTCCGAATGTGACGATGCTCGCCCCTTTCGTAGACGAAGTAGAATTAGTCCTCTTTGAAAGTGAAAGTCAGGATAACTATCCTGACGATGCCCAAATCAAAGGCCTGATGAATTTCCGCCTTCGTCAGGACATCGCCTTTAATATCCACCTTCCGATGGATATACTCCTCGGGGACGAAAATGAAGAGATAAGAACTAAAGCCATTTCCGTCGTTAAGACAGTGACGGAAAGAACTCTTGGGCTAAACCCTTCCGTTTATGCCCTCCATTTCGACCTGAGGAATCGGAATGGACGAGGGGAAACTGACATTGAAGCCTGGCGGAGGCGTCTCCTTCGAAGTGTCGAGGAGATGGCTCAACACGGGATCGACGCGAATCGCATCGCCATCGAAACGCTCGGGTATCCCTTCGAATGGATTGAGGACATTGTAGAACGATCCGGCTTCTCGATCTGCCTTGATATCGGTCATATCCTGATCTCCGGGCAGGATCTCAAATTCTATTTAGACAAATATCTCCCCAAAACTTCGATCATTCATCTCCATGGTTTTCAAAATGGGATCGACCATCTCGGCATAGATCGATTACCCGACCCCACTTTGAAATTAATTTTCTCACACCTTCGCAATTACCATGGTATTGTTTCTATAGAAGTCTTTTCGATTGAGGATCTCAAAAAATCCCTCGTCACCTTGGAGGAAGAATGGGGAAGAAGATAATCTTGATCACCGGGGGATGCCGAAGTGGGAAAAGTCGCTTCGCTTTAGACTATGCGAATCGACATTTTTCAAAAAAACTATATTTGGCCACATGCGAGGCCCTCGACGAAGAGATGGCTCAGCGCATAGAGCATCATAAAAAGATGAGAAGTCCAGAATGGCAAACGATTGAAGAACCCATAGAGATTGTCGACAAAATCAGGCGATATGGCGATGAGGTGGAGGTCATCCTGTTGGACTGCATCACGCTTTGGCTTTCCAATCTTTTGATGAGACGGAAGGATGACTCGGAGATCATGAAGGAGATAAGTGCCCTGATCGATATGATTCAGGAAAAACAAACCTCACTCATTCTTGTATCGAATGAGGTTGGTCTGGGAATTGTCCCTGCTGATCCATTAAGCCGTCGTTTCAGAGACCTATCCGGAATGATTAATCAGAGGATAGCCGAAGCGGCAGATATGGTCATCTTTATGGTCTCAGGGATTCCAACCTTCCTGAAAGGAAAAGATGAAAAGCTTTCTTAGAGCCCTCTCATTTCTTACCATTCTGCCTGTAGGGCAAAATAGGCTTTCAGAGGAGAAGCAATTAGCCCGCTCAATGGCTTTCTTTCCTCTCGTCGGCCTTGTGATTGGTCTTCTCCTGACCATGGGTTATTATGTCTTTTCTCTTTTCCTTCCCAAGTCCATCACCCTCTGGTCAACAGTAGGACTTCTTGCTTTCCTGACAAGAGGTCTTCATCTGGATGGCTTAGCTGATACGCTGGATGGTCTGGCCTCGGGAGGGTCAAAGGAGAGGATTCTCGAAGTGATGAGGGATAGTCGAATCGGCGCTTTCGGAGTGATCGGCCTCATCCTGTTCATCGGCGGCAAATATCTTGCTCTGGACCAATTCCCGAATGGATTTGTTCCTTACTCGCTTATCTTAATGACCGTGATGGGAAGAAACTCCATGGTTTTGGTCTGTTTCCGGTCTCCTTACGCAAGGTCTGGGGAAGGATTGGCGAAACCCTTTACTAAAAACCTTGGTTACCGCGATACGGCTATATCCTTGGCCACAGCTTTTGGCGTCGCTTTGCTGGCCGCGGGCGTTAAAGGGGTCCTGGTGTTCTTAGGGATCGGCCTTTTCAGTCTTGGGTATCGGTTTTTTTTCATAAAGAAGTTGGGGGGAGTCACGGGCGATGTCTTGGGAGGGGCGAACGAATTGTCGGAGCTTCTTTGCCTTATCTTTTTAGTCATTCTTGAACCAATCCAGTTATAGAATTGAGAGGAACGATGAATAAAATTAACCAAACAATTGGTGGCATTAGACCGTTAGACAAAAAAGCCATGGAAGAGGCGAGAATCAGGCAGGACAGCTTAACGAAGCCGCAAGGCTCATTGGGACAGCTCGAGTCCGTCTCTATCCAAATCGCGGGGATCAAAGGAAATCCGAGAACCCGAATCACACACAAAGTCATCTTCACATTGGCCGGAGACCATGGTGTCACAAAGGACGGAGTGAGCGCCTATCCTTCTGAAGTCACTCCCCAGATGGTTTTTAACTTTCTTCGCGGCGGTGCTGGGATTAATGTCCTGGCCCGACATATAGGGGCCAGGGTTGTTGTGGCAGATTTGGGAGTTGCCTCTGTCCTTGGGCCTCATCCCGACCTCAAAGATAAGAAGGTGGCCATGGGAACTCGGAATATGGCTGTAGGACCTGCTATGAGCCGGGAAGAAGCGACCCGTTCTATCGAAGCAGGGATTGAATTGGTGGAAGAGGAGTTGAGCAAAGGGGTTGATATTTTAGGAACCGGGGATATGGGAATAGGAAACACGACTGCCTCCAGCGCTATCGCAGCCGCGATAACAGGGGCTGACGTGGCCGCTGTCACGGGAAGGGGAACAGGCCTTGACGATAAAGGCCGGAAGAAAAAGGTGAAGGTAATCAAAAAGACCTTGGAACTAAATCGACCGGATCCGAAGGATGCGATCGATGTCTTATCGAAGGTTGGAGGATTTGAGATCGGGGGGATTGCAGGAGTGATCTTGGCCGGAGCCAGATATCGAATCCCGGTTGTCATTGATGGCTTCATCTCCGGCGCGGCAGCCTTGATTGCGGCAACCCTTTCGCCTGAAGTCAAGCCCTACCTCGTCGCCTCTCATCAGTCGGCCGAGCAAGGGCATCGGGTATTATTAGAATATCTCGGCCTAAAACCCTTGCTGAACCTGAACCTAAGGCTGGGTGAAGGAACCGGCGCCGCCTTAGGGATATTCTTGGTTGAGGCCAGTCTGAAGATCCTCGACGAAATGGCGACGTTTTCAGAAGCCGGTGTCTCGGAAAAAAATGATTAGAAAATCGATTCTCTTGACCTTAGTGCTATTCCTCCTCCATATCCCTGCGCAAGGGCAAGAAGGCCTATTCACGGATGAGATTGGAAGAAAAGTAAGAATTCCTAACTCTCCGAAAAGAATCGTATCGATGGCCCCGAACCTCACCGAGATCCTCTTCACTTTGGAACTTCGTGAGGAAATCGTAGGGGTGACGGACTTCTGCGATTATCCTGAAGCAGCTTTGACTAAACATAGGATTGGGGGTTTCGTAAATCCGAGTATTGAAAAAATTGTGTCTTTGAAACCGGATTTGATCCTTGGGATTAGAGACGGCAATCGAATGGACACCGTTCACAGGCTGAGCGACCTTGGTTTCTCTGTCTATGTCGTCGATCCCATGGGCTTCGACGGGATCATTAAAACAATCGAGAATATAGGAGAAGTTGTTCGAAAGCGCGAAAAATCAAAAGAAATCATACGGAAGATAACAAAGAAGAAAGAGGCGATCGTCAGACTCACCCAATCTCTTCCCAGGCGAAAGGTCTTCTTCCAAGTCGGCTTTTCTCCTATTGTCACTGTGGGAAGGGGGTCACTCGGAGACGATCTCATCCGCCTGGCAGGAGGAAGGAGTATCTCAGAGAATGAATCAGGGAGCTATCCTGTCTATGGCGTCGAGACGATCCTATCGAAGGCGCCGGAGGTCATCATCCTGAGTTCCATGGACAGCAAGAGAGATTATTTGAATCTGATGAAGATGTGGCAATCCTGGAAAGAACTCCCCGCTGTAAAGATGAATGCGATCTATGTGATCGACTCGAATTTAGTCGATCGCCCAACGCCGAGGGTGGTAGAAGGATTGGAAGCAATGGCCGGGATGATTCATCCGGAAATTTCTTTCCATTCTTCAAAGCAAAACTAGCACAAAAACAAAACTAACTCTTGACACATCGAAGGAGGTTGTAATATAAATTTTCTTATCACTGAGGACGCCGGGTTAGCTCAGTCGGTAGAGCAGAGGACTGAAAATCCTCGTGTCCGTGGTTCGATTCCGCGACCCGGCACTTTTTTTTAACTTAGGGCAATTTCGGTTGCCCTATTTTTTTGTTCGAGCAGATGCCGTGAAACTCCGCCAGGGCGATGTCAAACCACAATCGGCCAAGCTGTGGTCCTCTTGGTGACCGTGCATAACCGGAGTGAAGTCCCCCTCAGCAACCAACCAAAAAAATCAGGACGTGAAGGAGTGGAGCGCCCCAGTATTGTTATTGTAATGCGTCCAACGCTTCTTTACATTACTTCCAAAGGCCTCTTTAGTTTGACTGTCATTCCGGGCTCGACTAAGCCTGCCTTAGCCTGCCCCGTGCTTGAAACGGGGTGCTTGACACGGGGGAATCCACTATTTCTGAACCGGATTCCCGCTGGAGTTTACCCTCTGCTTGATACGTCACCGGAATGACGGCTCCGATGCCCTGATTCTTCATTTCACACGGCTTTACACTAATTGCCATTTGAATGCTTTAGCCTTTAAATTTCATAAAGATGATTTAATAAATTGTTACTTTACTTTTGTTTAAGTGCATAACTTATTGAAATATAAACTAAATTATTTGTCGAAAAATTTCATTTTTTTCTTGACATTTCTATATTTTGTGTTCTAAAATATGCGTAATCCTACATATAGAGAAATCATTTCCATTTGCGCTGGTTGCCGATAGATTGAAAGGGGGACTCAAAAATGAGTTATCTTATCTGTGATAAAAGAAAAGGAAGCCCAAAAATTCATATCGAGGTTTGCCGGAGAAAATGCAAGCTTATCCAGGAATGCAAGACGTATAAGGAGTTTGTCGATAATTTGGAGAAAAAAGCCGCTTAAGCACCTCTTCTTCATGCCCCCTCCTTTCTGGTTGGGCCGATTCCCTTAAAGAATCGGCCCTCTTTTTATGAGAGCTCCCCAAAAAAGCATTTTTCGCTCTCTGATTACTCAGATTCCAAGAAAGATTACACAGATTCTTGTCAGTGTAATCACTTCATAATCGGTGCAATCAGAGATTTCTGGACTTTTTCAGAAATCTCTTTTATCCCACGTCTCCCCATTCATATTGAAGAATACTGAGAAAGCAGAGGCTCGCCGTCTCTGCCCTTAATATCCTCCTTCCCAGGGTAACAGCGACAAATCCAGTTCTTTCGGCTTTTTCAACCTCTTCCTGGCTAAATCCTCCTTCTGGCCCGATAATGAAAAAGATCTTCTTCTTTTCTTTCGATACTTCCAACATCTCTTTTAGCTTGATCCCATCCTTTTCCCAGAGGATGAGACGGAGCTGATCCGTTGAAGCGGCGTGGAGCATGCCAGAATAGGTTTGGAGGGATTCGATCTTCGGAATCACTCCTCTTCCGCATTGTTTTGAGGCCTCAATGGCAATTTTCCCCCATCGGTGATGCCGTTTCAGGCTTCTCGATTCTTCCAAAAGGGGGACCGACCGCGAAGAGAAAAAAGGGATAATCTCTTTGACCCCCAACTCCGTGGCTTTCTGGATCAAGTAGTCCATCTTCTCACCCTTGAGCAAGCTTTGGGCCAGCGTCACTTCCAGGGGGGAATCTCTTTTTGGAGAGAGCATGCGTTGAATCTTAACCATGATAGAGGCGCGCCCCTCTTCAATAATTGTCCCCTCAAACTCGTGGCTCAGCCCATCGAAGACAAGAATCTCATCCCCCGTTCTGAGGCGAAGAACCTTTCGAATGTGTTTCATCTCATCGCCCTCGATCTTGAGCAATCCATTTTCAATACGAGGGTCAGGAATATAGAATTTAGGCATGACTTTTCTCCAGCTTCTCCGGGAATGAGACAGAGATATCGAAAAAATCGAAATCCAAATCCCGAATCTGGAAACAAATCTTACAAGATCAATTGGTCACCCACGCCTGCGTGCCGAAACACTCCACTTCGGTGTGCAGGCACGAACAACGAAAATCCCCCTCGATCCCCCTTTTCCAAAGGGGAGGTTGTTCCCTCCTTTCGTAAAGGAAGGTGGGGAGGAATTTTTATTTTTCTATTTTCGCTGAAAGGTCAAACAGACCCACTCTCCTTCTTGGGCGGTTTTGACCCATCGTAAGAGCCCGGTTTCCAAGTAGTGGAGACGGATTCTTTCTTTTTCCCCCCCCAAGATCCCGGAGAGGATGAGAACCCCCAGGTTTTTAAGCCGGCCCGCCAGAGATCTTCTCATCCTTCTCAAACTCTTGAGATCGATATTGGCCACGATAACGTCAAACTTTTTTTGGAGACTTCCAATGCTTCCTTTTCTTATCTTGACGATGTCCGAAACTCCATTTCTTTCTACATTCACTCTCGCATTCTCCACAGCCGCGCCATCGATATCTATTCCCCAAACCTCTTTTGCTCCCAATTTCGCTGCGATGATGGAAAGAATCGCTGAACCTGTTCCCACATCAAGAACAGATTGTCCTTTCCTTTTGAGCCTTTCCTCCAATGCCTGAATACACAGGATAGTAGTAGCGTGCGTTCCTGTGCCAAAGGCCATTCCGGGAGTGATGTCAATAGGAATCTGGCCTCTTTTCAATCGAACTCTGGACCAGGGGGGCCTTACCAAAAACCTGGGTGTGACCTGAACAGGTTTAAAAAACCTTTTCCAGTTCTCACCCCAATCCTGTTCAGGAAGAGAGGCCGTCCCGATTTGGGCAGGAGGATGTCCAGGAAAAAGCCTTTTCAGTGATTTCAAATAACGGCGGAGAACGCCAAGAATTCTTTTCTTTCTTTCATCCCGCGGGAAATAAGCCCTCAGTCTTTCCCGTTTCAGGTCTCCATCGAGCTCTTCAATTCCTGTGGCCCCCATCTCGATCAAGAAATTGGAGACCGCCTCTCCAATTTCTTTTGCGATCAGGAGTTCCACAACCAGCCAGCGTTTCATGAAATTACCACACTCCACCTTCCACTTTCTACCGTCGGTGTCTCGAACCCTAGACCCTTTGAATCCTTGAACCCTTAACTATCTCTTCTATAAATTCTCTGACCTTCTCATTGAAGAGCTGAGAGGCTTCCATCATCACCTTATGGCCAGCCTGGGGAAGGATTTCCATCCTCGACCCTTTGATTCGATTGTGAAGGAATTGGGAATACTTTACAGGAGCGAGTTGGTCATCCTCTCCGCACATAATGAGCGTGGGGAGGGCAATTTTCTCTATCTCGTTCATCAGGTCGAATCGGTCACAAGCGAGAAAATCGCCGTAGAGGACTCCGGGCCGGCATCGGAGCATCTCAGCGATTCCCTGTTCAATAAGCACCGGCGAAACGTTACGAGAGTATACAAATTGATTCATCTTTCGAACGGTCCCCTCAAAATCGTCCTTGATCCCGTTTAGGATCATGGGAAGAACCTTCAGCCTTGCTCCGGTTCCCACTAATACGATCCCTTTGATCATTCCCGGGTGCGACAAAGCCAGTGTCTGGACAATCGCCCCGCCCATGGAGTGGCCGACGAGAAAGGCTTTGTGTAAACCTAATGCTTTCAGGAAAACCTCTACATGCTCGGCATACCTTGCGATCTCCTGCTCCCCTTCTCCTTCTGATTCTCCATGGCCGGGAAGCTCAACGATGATCGGGTTAAATTCCTTCTCAAAATAACCCTTCTGACAGCTCCATGAATACTGCCCCCCTCCCGCTCCATGGATGAAGAGAACCGCTTCTCTCCCTTCTAAAATCCCTTTTCTTCCGGTCCAGTAGCTGATCTGCCTTCCGTCGACTGATACGATCGGCATGAAGTCCTCCTTTGAACGGAATCAAAATAGGAATGAACGGCTTCCAGGAGAGCATCCCCTTCTTTTAGTCCTGATAATCTTGAATGGAATGAGGCACAGCCGGGGAAGCCCTTCGTATACCAGTAAACGTGCCTCTGAAATTTCTTTGCCGCCCACCTCTCGCCATAATACGTCTGTGCCAGCGCGAAATGATGACGAATCACGCTCTGCCTCTCGTCCAGAGATGGAGCCGTCGGTCCCTCGTCCTCGTGCTGTGATTTTTCAAGACGGAAGATCCACGGATTTCCCAAAGCCCCTCTCCCGATCATCGCTCCGTCACAACCTGTCTCTTCGAACATTTTCTCGGCCGAGAATGGTGTTGTGATATCCCCATTTCCGATCACAGGGATACGGATGGCCGTCTTCACTTTCCCAATCAGATCCCAATCCGCCCGACCGCCAAATCCTTGAGCTCTTGTCCTGGGATGGATGGAAAGCGCATCGACACCACAGCCCTCCGCAATTTTTGAAATCTCGACCGCGTTGATATGTTCCCCGTCCCACCCCGAGCGAATCTTGACGGTGAGAGGAATCTCTACTGCCCTTCTCGCCTTTGTAAGAATCTCTTTCGCCTTTTCCGGGAAACGCATAAGATCGGCCCCTGCCCCGGGTTCAACCACCTGCTTCGCCGGACATCCCATATTGATATCAATCGCATCTGCGCCCATGGACTCGGCCATCCGAGCGGCTTCGGCTAAAATCTCAGGATTTGAGCCGAAAAGTTGGACGGAAACGGGATGTTCATCCTCTCCGATTTTTAAGAAGGATTTCCCCTTCCGTAATAATCCCTCCGCGCTGACCATTTCCGTAAAAACCAAACTGCAACCGTGTTCCTTGGCGATCTGACGGAACGGGTAATCCGTAATCCCCGACATCGGGGCGAGAAAAAGAGTGCCACTCAAACTAAGATTACCAAGTTTCATAATAAAAAGTTCGGAGTTATGAGTTCAGAGTTCGGAGTAAAACATTTTCAGCCCGAAAAACAAAAGGCAGCATTCAGGAATCAAAGTCGGGAGTTTCTTCGTCTCAAATTCCGAACACCGAACTCCGAACTCTCAGCCTTTATCTTTTCATCCAATGCTTCTTTATTGATTCAATCGCCTCGTCAATACGTAGGGGGTCCCCAAAATCGAGTCCTTCCTCCTTTAATCCCTTGAAGAGCTTTGTCAGGGTTGGTTCTTCCAGATTAAAGCTTTCCAAGTCCTTAAATTTCCCGAAAATCTCATCCGGTCTTCCACGCTCGCTGAGATCACCGCGCCCATGCATGAGATAAAGGACATCCGTCACCTCAGACACCAATTCGACCTCATGGAGTGTCATGATCAGGGTGATCCCTTTCTCTGCGTTTAAATCGTTCAAAATGTGGATGAGGTCTCTTTTTGACTTGGGATCCAATCCCGTAAAAGGTTCATCCAGGATCAACAGGTCTGGTTTTAACACCAATGCACCGGCTAAGGCCACCTTTTTCTTTTCACCGCCCGATAGGTAATGGACGATCTTTCCCTGGATCGACTCGATATTCAATCTTTCTATTACAGCTTTGGCCAGCGCTTCTGCCTCCACCCTCTCCATGCCGTAGTTCAGCGGGGCAAAGAGGATATCATCATAAACAGTGGGGCCAAGGATCTGCTCATCCACATCTTGCATGACAACCCCTATCCTTTCTCTGATTTTGGAATATTCTTTTCGAGGGTCCACTCCAAAAACCCTCACGCTTCCATCCTTTGGCACCAGCACTCCCATGAGATGTTTGAGCAGCGTCGTTTTTCCGCAGCCATTGGCTCCCAGGATCCCGACCCTTTCCCCCTGGTTCACAATAAAGTCCAGGCCGCAGATCTGCACCTTCGTCATATCCGGATAAACATGGGTAATGCAATCCACTGAAACGATCATCTCCTGTTGCCTCATCGCCTATTCTCCTCTGTAATGAATCTTGCCCTTAAATCCCCGAAGCACCATGGACTCATACATCTTTTCACTTGCATCAATCCCCTGGATGATCAGATGGCCAAAGGCATTTGAAATATTGATCAAACTCCTCCAGGGATGTTTCCACTGAACCCCTCCCCTGAGATAGAGGGCATGTTGTGTATTTTCCAGGACGGTCAAGAGGATGAAGATCGACCGGTAAGTCAGGAAAAGAGCTATCACGAAAGAAGACGGGAGGACTCTCCCCAGGACAGAGAAGATCGAAGGATAGGGCGTGGTCGCCAAGAGGAGAACCACTCCGGTGGAGCCGCAGAGGACTTTCAAAAGGATAAGAAGAATAAAAAAGATTTGAAACCCGGAAAGAAAGATAAAAAGAACGGCAAAGATGAGGGGATAGAGCGTGAGCGAAAGGATTTTCGCCGGAACCTTCCCCGCGAAATACAGAGTGAGGAGAATGACATAAAGGAGGAAAAGCCCGGGAAGGCTCCTCATGGTGACGATGACGAATAAGACAACGAGCATCCCGATGATTTTCAACTTGGGTGAGAGACGATGGAGGAAACTCCTCTTCTCCACAGCGATATAATCCAAATAGGAAAGCTGAATCATAAGGGTTCCCCCTCTAAACGCAATAAATCTGGCCTCAGGCGCCGGATATACCGAGCAATCAATGTGGTGATCACTCCTTCCAGCATCCACCCAATGAAACCCAAAGGGAGAACGATGGCGATAAACGGTCCCAAATTTACTTTTTCCTCAGCAGGCTGGCCTGGATGAAGCTCTTCCTTCTCTTTTCCAAACTCGAACCCGATAATCCCCTTTCCCCTCTCCTGATGGATTAACTCTTCATAATGGGAAGTCCCTAAGCTGATCACTCCGATCATGGCAGAGGTGGAGAAAAGCAAGGCGATGAAGGTGGCGAAAAAAACAGCAGGGGTCAGCCTTTTTAAAACCTTCCAGAAGAGATGAAAAAGAAAATATCCCAATACCCCTTCGATCGAGAGGATGAGCGTGTTAAGCCCGATGACGGTAATTCCACCATGCCCAAATAAGGCGAGGATGGTATTGACCACAAAGGTGGCCAGAAAGATGAGAGAAGGTCCCAATAAGATTCCGGAAATGACCGTGAGGTTGACATGATAAGCGATGGGGATAATTTCGACGGAAGCACCCAAGACCATGACGGCAGCCATCATTCCCAGTAAGGGAAGCCGCCTGGTCAAGTCCTCTTTTTTCATGGATCGCAAAAGGATGGTCCAGATGAGGATCACTACAATGAAACCTGAAGCCCAAAGCCAAACTGGCAACACTCCGTCCGGAAGATGAATATGGGACATCGGTTCCTCTCCTTCAAAAGAAAGCACAGCGCATAGAGCATGGCGCATAGCGTGAAACCTTAAAACATTATGCGCTTAGCGCTCGGCGCTTTGCGATCTTTGTAAGGGTATGCAAGCTTTGCAAAATCCAAAAAAATTCAGCTGATGATCGACTACCTGATAACCCGTGACCTCCGTCACCTTCTTGGACCAGTCTGAAATATCACAAAAATTCAATTCGACCACATTCCCGCAGGCCTTGCAGATGATATGGTGGTGGTGATTCTCCAACTCACAAAGCTTATATTTGACCGATGACCCGTTGGTGATTTTAAAAACGATTCCCAAGGACTCAAATAGACCAAGGGACCGGTAGATGGAGGTCAGCCCGATTTTTTTACTCTTTTTGAGAAGGTTTTGATAAAGCTCCAACGAACTCAGCGGGCTTACGGCATTGGAAAGCTCCTGGTAAGTCAGAAGCCTCGGATGACTCAAACTGAGTTTCTTCTCCCTGAAAAGGTTTCTAAAAAGCGCTATATTCATGAAGGGTTAAGAAAAGAATGAAAATATTTTCATAAAATAAACATTTCACCCCATCTTGTCAAGATTTGAAAAGAGCGTTAATGTCATGTGAAGTTCCTATTCTGCGCTATTGAAGAAAAATCGCGAGATAAAAGCAAACAAGCACTTTATAGACAAAGGGGCAAAAAAGTGGTAAAAAACGGATCAAGAAAAATTGAATCTAAACAAAGTTGAATCATGGACTTCCCTAAACGGCATAGTAACAACGTGGTGGGTATTGACCTTGCGGGCAGTCCGAAGCGCAATACCGGCCTTTGCACGTTGAAAAAGGGGCTCATCACTTCTTGCACGATACTCCATACGGATCAGGAGATTATCAACTACGTAGAGAAAGCGAATCCGGCTATCGTTGCAATAGATGCACCACTCAACTTACCGCCCGGACGAAGGTCAATCGGAGACAGGAACGGGGAACATTTTCGTCCCTGCGACCGCGAATTACTGAAACGGGGCATTCGTTTTTTCCCCATTACGCTCGGCCCGATGAGATTACTTACTGAGCGAGGTATCCACCTAAAAAAAACTCTCACCCGACGCGGCTACGCAGTCATCGAGGTTTACCCTGGTGCTGCGCAGGATATATGGCATACGGGTCGGAAACAAGATGGGTTGTCGAAGCTTCGCAAGGCGCTTGAAAAACTCGGAGTCAAAGGGTTACATCAAAAGATGAACGGGGACGAGCTTGACGCAGTTACGGCCGCCCTTGTGGGGCAGTTTTTTTTGCGTGGGAAGGCAGAAGTTCTCGGCAATTTCAAGCGTGGTGCCATCGTCATTCCCTACACCCAAGAGACGACCTAACTCTGGCTGCGCCGGATCCCCTCAAAACGCGCCGTAAGATATCCGGAAACCGCCCCAGAACTGTAACTTGATCCCTATCTTTCAAATATCTTCCTTAACTCATCTTCATTTTTCACAGGCGGTAATCAGGTAAAACCTTCGCAAACGAAAGCCGTAGGAGCCCGGGATTTCTTTCTCTGTAAGAAATGGGAACCATCTTCCGTTGATGCATTCTTGGAATCACCTGCCTGAGGTATGTCTTGGCAATCTGTTCTAACTTTTAGACAATCGCGGCAACGATATTTATTCGGTTGAATTTCCAGTCCGTAATATAAGATTTCATCAAAACAACAGAAAGGAGGGAGGGTGACGAACGTGAAACGATTTATTGGAACAAGTATTCTTGTATTTATTGTGATTGAGGTGATCAATTTCTTCGTCCATGGCGTCATCTTCAAGAAGACCTACGCATCTCTCGGGGCTTTGTGGAGGCCTGACATGATGCCAAAGATGTGGATCATCCACGTCGGTTATCTTATCCTGTCATTCATATTCACCTATATTTTCATCAAAGGATATGAAAATAAAGGTGCCATGGGGGGTGTCCGGTACGGAATCATCATTGGACTTTTCGCAAACATTCCCTATGCATTCTTTGAATACGCCATCTTTCCTCTCCCCTTTGCTCTGTGTTTGGGATGGTTCATCTTCGGGATGATCGAATATATCTTTTGCGGAATGATTGCAGCAGCGGCATACAAGCCGCGGGAGAGGTAGACCCATTCACGACTTCGATGGCATTGCCACAACTTGTGGCAACGCCGCGAGTTCATCCCATCACCTTTTTCAATTCCTTTACGTCCCTCACAGGCGGTAAGCAGGTAAATCCTTTGCAGACGAAAGCGGTTGGAACCTCTGGCATCCCTTTCTCCATGAGAAATGGAAACCAATTCCCTTTTATAGGTTCTTGAGGATCCCTCAGGCTCAGAATTCTGTTAGGAAGATAGGCGAGGTGGATCTCTTTGAGCATGCTTTTTGTCCTCGGATCATCTCTTGAACCGATGATTCCGATCTCCTGTGGATTCAAAAAGAATGAGAGGCCGGATAGCATCTGGCTAAATCCGGAAGGATGCTGCTCGAGAAAGTTATGAAAGAGAAGAAGAACCTGCTCGGCCTTCGATTTGAAAGATTCTTCACCGGTGAGATAGCCGAGTTTGGTCAAATTAAATACGGTGATGGAATTTGCCGAAGGGATGGCATTATCATAAGGGTTTTTTGACCGGGCAATCAAAGGCTCGTTCTCCTTCCCTGTGAAGAAGAAACCTCCATTCTTCTCATCCCAGAATTGGTAAATCATTCTCTGGTTGAGATCCTCTGCCTCTTTCAACCATTCCGCCTCAAATGTGGCTTCATACAGATCGATGAGAGCCTGGATAAAAAAAGCATAGTCTTCTGAATACCCCTTCACCCGGGATTTTCCTCCACGAAACACCCTCAACAAGTCGCCATCCTGCCGCATCATCCGGAGGATGAAACGGGCGGCTTCTTTTCCCCCGTTCAAATATTGCTCTTTTTCCGTGACGTTAAATCCATCCACAAAACCGGAGATCATCAAACCGTTCCAAGAAGTCAGAATCTTCTCATCCCGCCCGGGTCTCACTCTTTTTTCCCTTTCAGCATAGAGTTTCTGCCGCCCCTCCGCCAATACCTTTTTCAACTCCACAACGGGCATTCCGTATAATTGAGAAACCTTTTCTGAAGTGGAAGCAATATGAAGGACGCTTTTCCCTCCTTCAAAATTTCCTTCGGTGGCCACCCCATAATAAGCGCAGAAAGGGGTTCCCTTTTCTTTGCCCAATACTTCTTTAATCTCGTCTCTCGTCCAGACATAAAACTTCCCTTCCTCACCTTCGCTATCCGCATCCTGGGTGGAGTAGAACCCTCCTTCCGGACTTCTCATTTCACGAAGGACATACTTGAGGATTGCCTCGCCTACGTCACGATACCTTTCCTTCCCAGTGGCCTGATAGGCCTCGAAATAGGATCTCGAAAGCAGGGCGTTGTCATAGAGCATTTTCTCAAAATGGGGAATGAGCCATCGTTCATCCACGGAATAACGGTGGAGCCCTCCTCCGAGATGGTCATAGATCCCACCATTGGCCATTTTCTCCAGAGTTTTTTCCACCATTTCCAATGCATTTTTTGAACCTGTGCTCTTCCAGTACCGGAGGAGAAAAGAGAGGGCCATGCTGCTGGGGAATTTCGGGGCGTTTCCGAATCCTCCATAAATCGGATCGAATTGACTCTCCAGGGCGCTGAACGCCTTTGACAAAACGCCATCGCTCAACGCTTCGTGAGAGGGAACGATTTCAACGATCTGACGAAGAGCTTGTTTCAACTGGGCCTCCATCTTTCCCACTTCCCCTCGATGAGAGCGATAATAATCAGAAACGATGGCCAGGACTTTTGAAAATCCCGGCATTCCCCCCCGATCTTCGGGAGGGAAATAAGTTCCCGCATGAAAGGGGATGAGATCAGGAGTTAAGAAGACGGTCATCGGCCATCCCCCGGACCCGGTCATCACCTGAACAGCATTCATATAAAGCTCATCAAGATCCGGTCGCTCCTCTCGGTCAACCTTGATATTAATAAAGCGGAGGTTCATGAGTCCCGCAATCGCCTCATTTTCGAAAGACTCCTTTTCCATCACATGGCACCAATGGCAGGAGGAGTAGCCAACGCTGAGAAGAATGGGCCGATCTTCTTTCTTGGCACGGCTCAGGGCCTCCTCTCCCCACGGATACCAATCCACAGGATTATGGGCATGTTGTAAAAGATAAGGGCTGGTCTCATGCACCAGCCGGTTTGTATATTTATACTCCATTCTTAGCTCCTCAGGGGTATTTATAACCATTGGGATGGAGAATGACAAGGAAAATCAGCTTGACTTTTATGGAAGAGTTAGTAGTATCATTACCCGGGAAAAACGATCCCGAAAATGGGAAAGAACTTCAAATCATTCGTTTAGGTTTGCGTCCTGATGAAAAGAGAGCTTACATTTGAATTAGGTTTGTATGCCTTATGTATCGTGCTGGTAGGATTGCTCTGGCATAAGCCAGTTGTTCTAACCATTTGTTATGTTGCTATCAGCGTCGTCGCACTCACCAAATGGCATACCAAAAGTGATCTACTCTTCTATTTTGTTACCTTTGTCCTTGGCCCCATAGGAGAATTCATCGCCATTTACCTTGGAGCCTGGAAGTATTCGAAACCACTTTTTTTGATTCCCTTGTGGTTGCCTTTCTTATGGGGTATTTGCGCCTTGTTTATGAAAAATATCTCCGAGACCCTGTTAAAAGGAAGTGGGAAGCCGTGACCTGATCATTGGCCTTCCGGCAAAATAGACATACAAAAGTTCGGCGTTATCTTTTCGATTTCCGGACCCATTTACTCCGTTGAATCCCATCGATCTATCCATCGCATTGAGCCAGAAAGACCGGCTTCGGCGTGCGGCGCAGGACTTTTTCGGCTACACATCCCCGGAAAAGATGTCTGATCCCACTATGGCGACGGGTGGACATGGCAATCAAGCCGATTTCTTTCTGGGCCGCATGTTCCAATATCTCCTCAACCTCATTTCCGTAACGGACATGGGCATCTACGTCAAACCCTTTCGCCTTCAAGCGGCCCTCCATATCATGAAGATATTCCTCTGCCTCACGGACGACCTCCACCTGGGCTTCTGTTTGATCTACGCCGGGAAACGTGTGGGCCATGGCGACTCGCAAAAGGCAAATACCTTCTTCGTTGCGTTCTGCCAGCTCCTCAACCTTCGGGATAATATTCTCCGCACAGTCCGAGCCGTCGAGCGGTACAAGAATCCTTTCTTTTTTTTCCATAAAGACCCTCCGCTTTAAACTTAATAACTCTTATCTTGTCTGTCAAATGAACCTGGGTCTCTTATTCGATTCGAGGATCTTTTTTCTGATGCGCACGGAGTGTGGGGTCACCTCCACCAGCTCATCTTCCTTGATGAACTCAATGGCCTGCTCAAGGCTATGGATCCTGGGAGGAATGAGCTGCAAGGCTTCGTCCGAACCGGCTGCCCTCATGTTGGTCAGTTTCTTCTCCTTCGTCACATTGACATTCAGATCGTTCTCTCTTGAATTCTCGCCGATCACCATCCCTTCGTAGACAGGCGTATTCTCCTTTATAAAGAGTGTCCCTCGGGGCTGGAGATGATAAAGGGCATACGGGGTGGTCTTCCCGGGCCGGTCTGCAATCAGAGTTCCGGTAGAGCGTTTGGTGATGGGTCCATGCCACGGTTCATAACCGTCGAAGATGTGGTTGAAGAGGCCCGTCCCCCGTGTATCCGTCAAAAACTGGGAACGGAAACCGATTAGCCCTCTGGATGGAATCCTGAATTCGAGGCGAACCCTGCCATGGCCGTTGTTGTTCATCTTCTGCATCCTGCCTTTCCGGATCCCTATCTGCTGTGTCACAACGCCTATGAATTCCTCTGGAATATCGATGACGAGATGCTCCATCGGCTCGTGAAGAATGCCGTCCAGATTCTTTGTAATGCTCTCCGGCATGGACACAGAAAGCTCATAGTCTTCTCTCCTGATCATCTCAATGAGGATGGCAAGCTGCAGCTCTCCTCTTCCCATCACCTTGAAAGAATCTGTGGAATCGAAGTCCACCTTGATCGACACATTATACAGGAGCTCCTTTTCAAGCCGTTCCCTCAGATTCCTCGACGTGACATACCTTCCCTCCTGGCCCGCAAAGGGGGATGTGTTCACGGAAAAAACCATGGAAATGGTGGGCTCATCCACCGCAATTCTCGGAAGAGGCTCCGTATTTTCAATATCGGAGATGGTGTCACCGATATTAATCCCTTCAATGCCTGCCAGGGCGACAATATCTCCCGCCCGGGCCTCTTTGATGTCCACTCTTTCGAGTCCTTGAAACCCGCAGAGAGAGGTAACCTTCGTCTTTATCGGTTCCCCTTTTCCATCGATGCTCGATACCCAATCTCCGACCTTCACCGAGCCTGAGAAAATCCTCCCTATGGCGAGCCTACCTACATAATCGTTATAGTCGATGTTGGTGACCAGAAGCTTCAGTGGTCCCCCCTCATCCCCTTCCGGTGGCGGAACGGCACGAAGGATGAGCTCGAACAGACACTGAAGGTCTTTCGTATTCTCATCAGGCCGCAGTTTCGCAATCCCGAGCTTTGCATTGGTGTAGACGATTGGAAATTCGAGCTGGCTCTCCGTGGCATCGAGGTCGATAAACAGATCGTAGACCTCATTCAGCACCTCTCGGATCCTCGCATCCGCACGGTCTATTTTGTTAATCACGAGGATGGGAGGCAGATTGAACTCGAGAGCCTTTTTCAGGACGAACCTGGTCTGGGGCAGAGGCCCTTCAGAGGCATCGACGAGGAGCAGCACGCCGTCCACCATCTTGAGCGTCCTTTCCACTTCCCCGCCGAAATCGGCATGGCCTGGCGTATCGACAATATTGATCTTGACCCCCTTGTATTCGATCGCCGTATTCTTTGCCATGATCGTAATGCCACGCTCCCGCTCCAGGTCGATATTGTCCATCACCCTCTCCTGGACCTTTTCGTTCAAACGGAAAATGCCCGACTGCCTGAGCAGGCCATCGACGATCGTCGTCTTTCCATGATCCACATGGGCAATCAGGGCAATGTTTCTCAAATCGTCGCGTTTCATAAGTCAACCTTAGCGTTGCATTGGATTGGCCGCGGAGTATGTTTCCGGCTCTATTAAGGGTCACGGGGTCAAGGGTTAAGACCTCGAGGGTAGAAAGTGGAAGGTGGAACGGATGTTCGGTGCCCTTGGGACCGTTTCTGTTTGATGTTTTGAAGGTCAGGGACGCTGCCGTGCCATACGGGATCAATACGATTCAGCTTAAACAGAGATTTCAAGTCCCCCAGTTCCTGACGTGTCACAAAAGTCATGGCAATGCCAGCCCGTCCCATTCTTCCCGTTCTTCCAGTCCGGTGCGTGTAGGACTCCGACCGATACGGGTAGTCATAATTAATCACGTGGCTGACACAACTGAAGTCGAGCCCGCGACCCGCAACGTCGGTGGCAACCAGGAGAGAGATCTCGTTTCGGCGAAAACGCTCGAAGATAGACGTCCGCCTCGATTGTTCCAGACCTCCGTGGATATACGCGATCGATTCGAATTTTCCTTCCAACTTTCTTATCAGTTGCTCACCGTGATGCCTTGAGTTGCAAAAGATGATGGCCTGGGAGATCTTCTCCCTCCTTAGGTACTCGATCAAATCGTTGAGGCGGTCGTCCCGTCCTGTAAGCTGAAAATGGTGAACCAGACTCTGAGGAGCCACCCGTTCCTTGTTCAATTCCACTCGGACGGGTTTGATCAGGTAGGCCCGGGCCAGTCGATCGATCTCTTCGGGCATCGTCGCCCCAAAGAGCAATGTCTGGTGCTCATGAATCAGACAGGACAGGATGAAGTCTATATCTTCGATAAACCCCATCTTCAGCATCTCGTCCGCCTCGTCCAGAACCAGCGTGCGAACAGAAGAGAGGTCAATCGACGTAGTATGGTAGAGGAAATCAATCAAGCGGCCGGGTGTCGCAACAAGGACGTGGACCCCATCCTTTAATTTCCCTTCCTGAATCTCCATCGGGAATCCGCCAAAGATGGCGAAAGGAACAACATCTGTCAATCTCGAAATCTTGCTAATCTCCTCTACATATTGAAGGGCCAGCTCACGCGTAGGAACCAAGATGAGGGCCTGGATGGCATTGAGCGAAGCATCGATCCTCTGAATCAGCGGAATGCCGCAGGCAGCTGTCTTCCCTGAGCCCGTCTCTGCCCGGGCCAAGAGATCTCTTCCGCTCAGAATGGGGAAAAAGGTCTTTTCCTGGATCGGTGTCAAGTCGTCGTATCCCATGCCGGTCAGGGCCTCCAGAATCTCCGGCTTCAAATCCAAGTCTGAAAACTTCATTCTCAATCCTCAGATAACCGAGTCAATATTGAACAGGGCCGTTCTTTTTCCTTTTTTTCCCAAACCAACAATTTCCACGATTTCAAACGACAAACGGATAAGCAATGCAGAAATAAGTTGGAGGAATTTGTAGGATTAACAAAAAACCCGCAAAGAAGCCGTCAAGCATTTTTTACGGGCCCTCTTTTCCATGGCTCCGAAAGTCATACTTATTATACGCTACTTCTTATCCAAAAGCAACAAAGCCCCGTGTGTCGTTATCTCTGTAGGATGAGCCAAGTCACAGTCTTAAAAAATCTTAATCCAGATCTAATCCCACTCTAATGTTTTTGTCTTATATTTTTTTGGAAGAACCAGTACACCAAAAAGCTCCTTGTTTTTCCCCCTACTGATGTACTGGTGGGGATCAGTTATCGCCCTCCTCTAACTGATCCCTTTTTTTTTGAAAGACGACTGGAAAATAATCTACCGGTTTAAGGGAAAGGTGTCCCGCCTACGAATCCGTTGTTTTTTGGCTGGATCGCACAGACCTGTCTATAACTACAAATTGCTATTCCATTCGGTTCACACTTGTCAAACAGCAAAACCGAGACTTTTCTCCTTCTCGACCCTCGACCTTATCATAAAGTATCTCCAGGCATTCCTTATTTCCCAGCCATACTTTATCGGGCGTGTTTTCGGCCTCCAGTAGGATGATCCGTTCTTTAACCTTCTTCACTTTATAGAATTCCCCAGTCGATTTACTCTTCAATATATCTCCCATTACAGGTTTCATTGATCATTGCCCCCTCAAATCTTTTTTTGTTTTCCTTCCTTCTACGCCATTGACCCAGAAATTAAAAACCGGATTACCTGTCCAGATAAAGCCACGGTAATCCGGTCCTGTTCATTTATCCTTCGGCAACCCGGCTATCCCTTTGGGACCCGTAGCTTTCCGTCCCACGATTACTCGTGGTTTGGCTTTATCGACTGTCTCTTTACTAAGAAACTGTAGGGTATATTTCAGCAATTTACGTGCCAATAAACTTTTTTCACCATAACCCATCGATTGTTATGATTATTATGAACAGATCGAAGTTTCATCAAGCCAAGAAAAGAGACACTTCTTGTCAAACGGGGGAGAATCAATACCACTCAAGGGGTATTGGCGTTCGGCAGGTCTACCGGCAGCGGCTTGTTCTCAGTTGACTGTGATTGCTTAGGGTCTTTGCGACCGAAGTCTTTGGCTGAGGGCAGGCTAGATGCATCCCAACCGCCGCCCAGGGCCTTGACAAGGAGGACGCTCGCGGTCATCCGGCGGCTGGCAATGCCAACTGCGGTTACTTCGTCATTCAGCGCAACTGTCTGAGCAATCAAAACGTTGAGATAGCTTACCGTCCCCGCCTTATACTGGTTCGTGGTAAAATCCACGGATTGCTGTGCCGCTTTCACCGCCTCATCCTGGGCCTTAGCCTCTTCCTCAAGGATGCGCAGCGCTGCCAGGTTATCTTCCACCTCCTGAAATCCCGTGAGTACGGTCTGACGATAGGATGCCACGGTCCCGTCGTAGGCTGCCCGGGCCGCAGCGGTCTGACCCCGCCTCAACCCTCCGTCATACACGGTCTCCGATATCCCAGGCCCAACCGACCAGAAACGGCTTGCCCACGAAAGCATTCTGGATAAATTTGAGCCTTCAAACCCACCCGATGCGCTCAGCGTAACGGTTGGATAATAGGCAGCCACGGCCACTCCAATCTGCGCATTCGCTGCCGCGACACGGCGCTCGGCACCGGCGATATCAGGTCTGCGTTCGAGAAGCTCGGACGGCACCCCGACGGGCACGGCGGGAGGAACCGCGGTCAGCGGCCTAAAAGGAATGGAGAACAGGGAGGCGGGTTTGCCGACGAGCAATGCGATCGCATGCTCCAACTGTGAGCGCTGTACGCCAACATCGATCGCCTGAGCCTGAGTGGTCTTGAGCTGGGTGTCTGCCTGGAGCACCTCAGCCCTCGACGCCACGCCACTCGCATACCGGTTTTTTGTCAGTTCGAGGGTCTTTTGGAATGCAACCACCGTCTCGTCCAGAAGGTGCTTCTGCCTGTCCAGGCCGCGCAGTAAAAAGTAGTCCTGTGCCAGTTCGGCCTGAACGAGCAGGCGGGTCGATTCAAGATCAGCGGCAGTGGCCTGGACGGTCGCCTTGCTGGCTTCGACGGAGCGACGAACCCTCCCCCAAAGGTCCGGTTCCCACGATGCGTCGCCGATAAGCATGAAGTTAGAGGTGGGGGCCCCGGTTGTTCCTGTCGCTCCGGTTGTTCCAGTCACTCCGCCCACGTTTGCCAATGCTTGCGACCGTGTATAAGAAACCCCAACCGAGGCTGTCGGAAAGTACGCCGCTCGAGCAACTATAACCAGCGCTCGGGCCTGCTGAAACTGTGCTTCCGCCACCTTCAGGCTTTGGTTCGAGATATTAACCTGCTCCTCGAGGGCGTTGAGCTCAGGATCATTGTAGATCTCCCACCATGCCCCGCGGGTAAGATGGTCCTTGGGCTGTGCCACTTTCCAACCCTCCATCTCCTTGTAAACTCCCGGTACCTCGGCTGTGGGCCTGACGTAATTCGGACCCACCGTACAGCCGTTCAGGAGAATAAGCACCCCTGCAAGTATCGTCGGCATCAGCCAATCCAGCCCCGTTGACATACGGCAGGCCATTCCTATTCGAGCCATCGATCTTCCTCCTCCGACTTCTATCCGTCGATTGTCCTGTATTTGTTCCATGGATAGCCTCATTCGATCTGTCATCGCAGTCACTTCAACGCCTCACGGATCCAATCGCACCGGCATCCCTTTATGCGCTCCTCGTTTACCTTTGAGCCAAAGCCTCAAACGATCGAGGTAGAGATAAATCACCGGCGTGGTATAGAGAGTGAGCATCTGGCTGAAAATGAGACCTCCAGCGATAGAGATGCCGAGCGGTCGGCGAAACTCGGAACCCACCCCACCGCCCAGCGCCAGTGGAAGCGCCCCGAGCAGTGCCGCCATGGTTGTCATCATGATCGGCCGGAATCGCAGCAGACAGGCCTCGTAGATTGCGTCAACAGGGCTCTTGCCCTCCTTACGCTCAGCCTCCAAAGCAAAATCGACCATCATGATACCGTTCTTCTTCACGATACCAATCAAAAGAATGATGCCGATCACAGCAATGACGGTGAGATCTGTGCGACTGATCAAGAGTGCGAGCACTGCTCCCACACCTGCCGATGGCAGCGTGGACAGAATGGTGATCGGGTGGACGTAGCTCTCATAGAGGACCCCCAGCACGATATAAACCGTCACGAGGGCTGCCAGGATCAAAAGCGGTTCGCTGGCCAGCGATGCCTGGAAGGCCTGGGCCGTGCCTGCGAAGCTTGACCGGATACTTGAGGGCAGCTCCATCTCCTGCGTAGCCGTCTGAATTGACGTTACAGCATCCCCGAGCGCGACTCCTGGCAGTAAATTGAACGAGATCGTCACCGACGGAAACTGACTCTGGTGATTCACTGCGAGTGACGTCGAAGTCCGTTCGAAACGAGCGAATGCGCTAAGCGGGACCATGGCCCCGGCGGGAGATCTCACGTAAATGTCCCTCAACGTTTCGGGGCGTTGCCAAAACTTCGGCTCAACCTCCATGACCACATGGTACTGGTTTAAGAGCGTGTAAGTGATCAACACCTGCCGCTGGCCGAAGGCGTCGTACAAGGTGTCATCAATGAGCTGCGGCGTGACACCCAGCCGAGAGGCAGTACTGCGGTCGATCACTACCGAGGTTTGAAGTCCTTTATCCTGTTGATCGCTGCTCACATCGACGAGTTCACGCAATTTGCGCATCCGCTGAAGCACACGCGGACCCCATTTGTTGAGCTCTGTCAGGTTGTCTCCCTGAAGTGTGTATTGATATAAGGCAGCGCCTATCCTCCCTCCGATGCGCAAATCCTGAACTGACAGAAAATAGGTCGGGGCGCCAGGTACCTGGGCGAGCTTTTTGCGCAGCCGGGCGATCACCTCCCCTGCACTGGCCTTCCGGTGCTCAAATGACTTTAGCGAAATGAACATTCGTCCGATATTCGTACCGGTGCCTGCACCCGTGTAGGCCGTTACGTAGTCGACATCAGGATCGCTCCTAATAATGTCCACCACTTCCGTAAACTTACCTTTCATGGCCTGAAACGATATATCCTGCTCCGCCTGAATGGTAGCGCTTAGGCGTCCGGTGTCTTGCTCCGGGAAAAAGCCTTTCGGAATGACGATGAAGAGACCCACATTGACCCCTACCGTGACGAGTGTCAGGGTGAGCATAAACCGAGAGTGGCTCAGCGCCCAGCGGAGAGTGACATCATACAGGTGACGCATCCCGTTGAAAATCCGCTCACTCGCTTTATACAGCGGCCCGTGTCCTCCCATTTTCTCAGGCTTAAGGAACTTGGCGCACATCATAGGGGTTGTCGTGAGCGACAAAATGAGCGAAATAGCCACTGCCGCAGAAAGTGTCATGGCAAACTCGTGAAACAAACGGCCTACCATCCCGCCCATCAAAAGGATGGGGAGGAAAACTGCAACCAGCGAGGCGCTCATCGAGAGGACGGTGAAGGCGATCTCCCGTGACCCCATTAAGGCCGCCTCTTCCGGAGGTATCCCCTTCTCCCTGTATCGCGTGATGTTCTCAAGAACGACAATAGCGTCGTCAACGACAAACCCCGTCGCGATGGTGAGGGCCATCAGGGATAGGTTATCCAGGCTGTAGCCAAAGAGGTACAACACGCCGAAGGTGCCGACGAGAGAGACCACAACCGCCACGCCGGGGATAACGGTGGAGCGGACATTTCTCAGAAAGACAAAGACCACCAGAATGACAAGGCAGGCTGAGATGACGAGCGTCAGCTCGACGTCATGCAGGGAACCACGAATTGGGGGCGTCCGGTCTAAAACAATCGAAAGCTTGACGCCACCGGGCATGGCTGCCTCCAACTGTGGGAGCAAGCTCCGAACGCGGTCGACCGTATCAATGATATTTGCAGCGGGCTGACGAAAGACGATCACGATCACGGTTGGACTTCCGTTGACCAGCCCTGCGACGCGCAGATCCTCCACTGAATTCTCTACGTCGGCAACATCTAGCAGACGCACCGGCGCCCCAGCCCTGTAGGCCACGATCACGGGCTGGTACTGCTCAGCAACATGGAGCTGGTCGTCGGTCTGGATCTCCCAGGTTTTCTTTTCGTCCGCCAACTGTCCTTTCGGACGGTTGATGTTGGTGCTGGTCAGAACACCCCGGACGTCCTCGAGGCTGATCCCGTATTTGCTCAATGCCGTGGGGTTCAGGTCCACGCGGACCGCAGGAAGCGCGCCGCCGCCAACGAATACCTGGCCGACCCCCTCTACCTGGGATAATTTTTGTTGAAGGATGGTGGAAGCTGCATCGTACATCTGCGCCACACCTATCGTGTCGGATGTGAGGGCTATGACGAGAACGGGCGCATCCGCCGGGTTGACTTTGCGGTAGGTTGGCTGGCTCGGGAGAGTCGGCGGCAAGTAGCCTCTCGCCGCATTGATCGCCGCCTGGACATCGCGTGCGGCCCCATCGATATTGCGATCTAAATCAAACTGCAGAACGATGCTCGTTGAGCCGCGGGAACTGGTGGACGTCATCTCAGTCACGCCGGCGATCAATCCAAACTGGCGTTCAAGTGGGACCGCGACCGATGTTGCCATGGTCTCGGGGTCCGCTCCGGGCAGACTCGCCGATACCTGGATCGTCGGAAAGTCTACGCGAGGAAGGGGCGACACAGGGAGCAGACGAAAGGAAATCGCCCCGGCGAGCGCCAATGCTATCGTCAGGAGAGTCGTCGCAACAGGCCTGTGGATGAAGGTCGCCGAGATATTCATGACAAGCTCGTGGGGTTCTCGGGGGTGTTCGTATTTCCAGAACGACCGCCACGTATACGTCGCGCCAGTCGATCGAACGCCAGATAGATGACCGGCGTGGTGTAAAGCGTGAGCATCTGGCTGATAATGAGGCCACCGACAATGGAGATGCCAAGCGGCCGGCGAAGCTCGGAACCCACTCCTCCGCCCAGCGCTAAAGGGAGCGCCCCGAGCAGTGCCGCCATCGTCGTCATCATGATCGGCCGGAATCGTAGGAGACTGGCCTGGTAGATTGCGTCGACAGGGCTTTTGCCCTCTTTGCGCTCAGCATCCAAGGCAAAATCGACGATCATGATGCCGTTCTTCTTCACGATGCCGATCAAAAGAATGATGCCGATCACGGCAATGACGGAGAGCTCTGTGCGAAAGACTAAAAGGGCGAGCACCGCTCCCACACCTGCCGAGGGAAGTGTGGACAGGATGGTGATCGGGTGGATGTAGCTCTCATAGAGTACCCCAAGCACAATGTAAACCGTCACGAGGGCGGCCAGAATTAAAAGCGGTTCGCTGCTCAGCGAGGCCTGGAAGGCCTGGGCTGTACCTTGGAAGCTGCCCTGGATACTTGCGGGCAACCCAATCTGCTGCGTGGCAGACTCGACTGCCTTGACTGCCTCTCCAAGTGATACCCCGGAGGCCAGGTTGAAGGAGACCGTCACCGAAGGAAACTGACCTTGACGGCTGATGAGGAGCGGTCCCGTCGTTTCTGCGGCCTTGACAATCGCAGCCAGCGGCACTTGACCACCCGCTGTACTCCGTAAATAGATCGTCTGCAATGAATCGGGGCGTTGTTGAAAGTCAGGCTTGACAGCCAGGACAACACGGTATTGGTTCAACTGCGTGAACATCGTGGACACCTGACGTTGGCCAAAGGCGTCATAGAGGATGTCATCAATAAGTTGAGGGGTGATGCCCAGCCGAAAGGCAGTGCTTCGGTCCATATCGACGGACACGCGCAGCCCTTTGTTCTGTTGGTCGCTACTCACGTCGCGAAGCTCAGGCCGTGTACGCAGCTTCTCGACCAGTCTGGGAGCAAAGCTGTTCAGCTCATCGATGTCAGGATCCTCCAGCGCATAGTTGTATTGGGTCCTGCTGACCCGAGTGTCGACGGTAAGATCCTGCACCGGCTGCATATACAGCGTAATCCCCTCGACCTTTGCCAGTTCCCGCTGAAGTCGCTGGATGATCTCGCTGGCGCTCACTTTCCGCTCCTCCAGGGGTTTCAGGTTGATGAGGATGCGCCCGCTGTTGAGAGTGGCGTTGGTTCCATCTACGCCGATGAAAGAAGAGAGGCTTTCCACTGCCGGGTCTTTCAGGATCGCGCGGGCGAGGGACTGTTGTTCTTTCGCCATCCCCAGAAACGAGATCGACTGGGGCGCTTCCGAAATACCCAAAATGGCTCCCGTATCCTGGACGGGGAAAAAGCCTTTTGGCACGATGATGTATAACAACACGGTGAGGACCAGGGTGGCCACAGCCACCAGGAGCGTTGCCGTCTGATGCCCCAGCACCCATCGCAGCGTCTTCCCGTAGGATTGGATGACCCTGTCGAAGACCCGCTGGGATCCACGGAAGAACTTTCCCTGTCGCTCCTCCGGCGTGTGTTTCAAGATCCTCGCACACATCATCGGCGTTAGCGTGAGCGATACAACCGCCGAGATGAGGATGGTGACACCGAGCGTGACAGCAAACTCCCGGAACAACCGTCCCACGACCTCACCCATGAAGAGGAGCGGAATGAGTACGGCGATGAGCGAAACGGTCAAAGATAGGATGGTAAAGCCTATCTGTTTGGAGCCTTTGAGGGCTGCCTCAAGCGGGGAATCCCCCTGCTCGACGTACCTGGCGATATTCTCGATCATGACGATGGCATCATCCACGACGAAGCCCGTCGAAATCGTAAGGGCCATCAGCGACAGGTTGTTGAGACTGAACCCTAACAGGTACATCACGCCAAAAGTGCCGACCAGGGACAAAGGCACCGCCACGCTGGGAATGACCGTTGCAGCCATGCTGCGAAGAAACAGAAACATGACCAGCACGACTAAAGCAACAGCGAGCATCAACTCGAACTGTACGTCTCTGACTGAGGCGCGGATGGTCGTGGTGCGGTCGGTCAACACCGAGACCTTCACGGAGGGAGGCAAAGAGCTTTGTAGCTGCGGCAAAAGCATCTTGATCCGATCAACGACCGCAATGACGTTAGCGCCTGGTTGTCGCAGGATGTTGACAATCACCGCAGGAGTGTTGTTCATCCAGGCTGCCTGCTTCACGTTCTCGACATCGTCGATCGCCTCGGCGACATCGGACAGCCGCACCGGCGCACCGTTACGATAGGCGACGACCAGCGGCCGATACTCAGCGCCCGAAAAGAGCTGATCGTTCGCATCAATATTGTAGGACTGGCGCGGACCGTCAAAACTGCCTTTGGCTTGATTGACGTTGGCAGCTGAGATAACGCCTCGCAGGTCTTCGAGGGTCAGGCCATAGGCAGCCAGGGCTGTCGGATTGGCGTGAATCCGCACGGCAGGCCTCTGACCGCCGCTGATGCTGACAAGCCCCACACCCGGAAGCTGCGAGATCTTTTGCGCAAACCGCGTGTCCGCCAGATCTTCCACTTGGAAAAGTGGTAACGTGTCTGAAGTCAATGCCAAGGTCAGGATCGGCGCGTCAGCCGGGTTTACTTTGCTGTAAACGGGTGGGGTTGGAAGATCTGTTGGCAGAAACGTGAAGGCCGCATTGATGGCGGCCTGTACCTCCTGCTCGGCCACGTCAAGGCTGAGGTCCAAACTGAATTGGAGTGTAATGATCGAGCTCCCGCTGGAGCTATTTGAAGTCATCTGTGTCAGACCGGGCATCTGACCGAACTGGCGCTCCAGCGGAGCCGTCACGGAGGAAGCCATGACTTCGGGACTGGCACCCGGAAAGAACGTGCGTACCTGGATAGTCGGGTAATCCACGGTCGGCAAGGCAGATACCGCTAACTCGCGGTATGCGACAAAGCCTGCCAGAATGATAGCAGCCATCAGCAAGGTGGTTGCGACCGGACGCAAGATGAAGATACGAGAAATATTCATCAGTAGCCCCTTTGCGTGGTGCCATCATTTTGCGCAGTGCCGCCGCTTTGAGCTTTTAACTCCACCCGGGTACCTTCCCTCAGCCTATCCTGACCGTCTATCACGACAAGCTCACCAGGTGAGAGCCCTGTCTTGACGGACGCTTCGTCTCCCTGGATTTCAGCAACAGTGATCGGTCGAACCGTAACTGTTCGGTCAGCCTTCACCACGTAGACGAAGGTGCCCTGGGGACCCCGTTGAAGAGCCGGTGATGGTACGACGGTAGCTTCACGCCTGACGTCCACGAGCAGGCGGGCGTTGACAAACTGATTGGGAAATAGCTCATTCTTTTCGTTTGGGAAGATCGCCTTAAGGCGCACCGTCCCTGTGGTTGGATCGATCTGATTGTCGACCGTCAGAAGAGATCCTACGGCAAGTCTTTGCCTCATCTCGCGATCATACGCCTCGACGGGCAGACGCTCTCCTGTTTTGAGTTTGGCGAGCACCTGCGAGAGGCTATCTTCGGGAATGGGAAAGATGATCGTAATGGGCTGAAGCTGCGTGATCACCACCAGCCCGTTGGCATCAGTCACATGGACGATGTTACCTGGATCGACGAGGCGCAAGCCGATGCGGCCGCTGATCGGTGCGGTGATCTGGCAGTAGACAAGGTTTAGCTTGGCGCTGTCGATCTGCCCCTGATCGTTCTTGACCGTTCCTTCCAGCTGGCGGACCAGCGCCTCTTGGGTGTCCAATTGCTGCTTTGCAACCGAATCCTGCTCCCATAGCACCCGAAACCGCTCCAGGTCCAGTTGAGCATTCTTGAGCTGGGCCACGTCGCGGGCCATCTGCCCCTCAGCCTGGGTCAACTGCACCTCGAAGGGCCGTGGATCGATTTTGGCCAAAAGCTCCCCGCTGCTCACGATTTGGCCCTCTCGGTAAAGGACTTCCATGAGCTCTCCGTCAACACGAGTCCTCACGATGATGGTATTGAGTGGAGTGGCTGAGCCCAGTCCGGTGATATACACATTAAAGCCGGTCTTCTTGGCTTCCACTGCCACCACTGGTACCATCGGTGTGACAGAGCCTTGTTTTTGTTTGGCGGCGCGGGATTGTGCTTTTGCGAAGAGGAGATAAACCCCAACGCCTATCAGACAGAGCACCAGCAACACAATCCACCAGTGCCTGAACAACCAACCAGCACGAGTCCCCTTTGACATGTCCTTCTTCTTATTAGCTTCTGGCGTGAACGTCATAGTGATACCTCACAGAGAATAATCCTCATGCTTTCTGGCGATCCTGCATCCCGATCGCGTGCGTTATCCTCGTCACAAGCTTAAGCAATTTCCACACGTTATGCTTGTGTCCAGTTTTTAAGAGAGCATTATAACTCGCCGATTTTGTCTTAATCAAGCGTCATGTTTTAGAGTAATAATTCTGAACAAAAAATCTATCGGCGGCAGCCGATATTTTTCATATAAAAATGTTGTATTTACTGAAGGTTTCCTCCTTAACTTAATAAGTGCCTACTCCCCCTGACCACGTCCGAAAATCGGGGCTAAAGGATTCTTCAGCAGTTTGGATGGACCTTAGGCTTTCAAACACGAAACCCCATTTAATCGTTCCAGCTTCATATGCTGCATGGTGGAGGAAGGTTCAAAGTCACGTCGCCAGGAAGAAGCATTGGGGAGTGCTTTCGACGAGATGCATGGCGGCAAAGTATCACCCGTACGTCTCTTGTTCCTTCAGTGCAACATCCAGTGCAACATCTCTGCGTGTTTTATCAAATGCTATAAATGGTGTACAAGAACCTTAGACGTTTTATTCAGGTTTTTATTCAACATTCTTCACACTTCTTCCTTTACCTTGATCTGATTTTTGAATCGCGGCTAAACCCCCTTTAAATGATCGACACCCTCTTTGAGAGATTGTTCATCGAGTGAACTTTGAGATTTCGATTTCACGATTGCGGATACATTCTTCCCATAGCCCGTTCCAGTTGGGCCTGGGCGATGTTGAAATCGCTTAGCGCGCTATAATAATTGGTCCTTGCCTGGGTTAAGAAAGTCACGGCGATGATCACATCAGTTTGTGTCGCCACCTGGTATTTATACCTTTCCTCAAACATCCTTAAATTCTCCTCGGCCTGCGCGATGGCCGTCTCCGCAGTCCTGATATTCTTTTCAGCCAACAGCATGTTCAGATAGGCATCTCTCACTTCTAATGTGATCGAATCGATCAGCTGATTTTTTGAATCCTCAGCCTGGGTGACCTTCACCTTGCTCTCACCCACTTTGAAAGCAGTGTTTCCCCAATTCCACAGGGTAAACGTGGCTGAGGCTTGGATGGACCACATGTTGTCGAGTTTCAAGTCTTTTTGCAGCGTCCACATATCAGAAGAGCGGCTATAGTTTCCCGCAAGGCTGATCGTCGGGAAGAACCCGCTTCTGGCAACCTTCACATTCTCCCTCGTCTGATCGACATTGATCTGGGCGGCCTTTATCTCCGGCCTCAGCCGGAGTGCTTCTTCAAGGGACTGCTCGTACGAGAGAGGAATGGTCTTGTATGCGAGGATATCGACCACCTCAAAGGGGGTTGTGATTTCCCTCCTCAGCAACGTATTAAATGAAGCCTTGGCAGTCGATACATCATTCGCCGCCTTAGCCATAGACTGCCTGGCATTGGCCAAACTCACCTCCGCCTGCAGAACGTCATTCATCGAAACTTTTTCGGCATCGAAGAAAGCTTTTGTCACCTTGAGTTGGGCCTCGAATTGTTTCACCTGTTGTTCGGCTACATCGAGGTATTTCTCGGCCCTTAAGATGGTAAAGTACCCCACCCTGACTTGAAGAATCAAGTCTCGCCTTGCGGTCTCCACACTCGCCTTTGAGAGATTTACTCCTAACTTCGCCGAACGATAGTTGGCCAGGTTCAACCCGCCGGTGAAAACGGGTTGACTGACGTTGGTACTAAAACTGTAAACATCCCTGCTTGTAACGGTGTTTATCCCTGGGAAGGTGATCGGCAGGACAATCGGTGTGGGTACTACAAAGGCAGGTGCGTTGTATCGTCCCAAGGTGTATTGGCCCGTCCAGGAGGGAAGAAATTTGGTGATCGCCTCCTTGTACCTGTATTCCGAGCCCGCAACCTCTTCCACAGCAGAATGAATCGCCAAGTTCCGCTCCATGGCGATTTTTATGCTTCCCTCCAATGTGAGCGGTTCTTGAGGCTCTTGCGCGAGCACCCCGCTGCCGTAGAGGAGAAAAAACACCACGAATCCAATTGGCCTTAAAACGAACTCAACGAAATATTTCACTCTCCTCATTCCACCTCCTCCTTTCTATTTGTTTCACTACCTGGAAAGATTTCTAAAAGAATCTCTTCACAACATGCCCAGCGTTCCCTTTCTTTCCGGGCTACCTTGGGACCGTCCTCCGTACTGCCTTTACCACTATTTACTGTAAAAAAAACCTTGTCAACCCAATTTTATTTCTGGATCTTGGGTCTTTATGCGAGGCCAAGGAATAGGTGAGAATAATCAAGTCCAAGCAGTGGTGCCGGAAAGTGTCCCCCTTTTTCGACAAGCAAGATTTTTGGAAAAATGAGATTTTTTACGAAGGATAACCGATGACTTTTCATGTCGAAGAAAAATACAAACTATGCTACTATTTCAAAAAAATGAATAAGAAGGAGGCTTATAATTATGAAACCTTTACTGGCAGTTTTGATGGGTGGGGCGATCGCGTTATTCGTTTTTTCCTGCGCCACGGTTCCAAAGGAACCTCTCGCTTCGGACGAACTAAGATTATTAAGTATGGATGTTGTGGGGAGTGGCGTCGAAGCCAATGCATCCTTTGCGGTTAATGTTTTTTTCGAGGCAGCCGGTCACCCGGAGATTAAAAGAGCTTGTTTCTATGAGCCAGGGGAAGAACCATCCTGCTTTGACGTGTCGCTTGCCACCTCGGGAACGAAGAGGGCTTTCCAAGTGTACCTCCCCGGTGTTAACGTTGGCCCGCATAGGGTGGCATGTTATGCGGAGTATATGCGAAACGGTGAGATACGGAAGACTAATGTGATAACTACCCAAATCTCAGTCGGTAGACATTAATTGTCAAGGGCGTTATGACGAAGAAGGATGACTGAAGAAGGATATTTGGGAGGAGAAACATCTCCTCCTTAAATATTTTCATGTCCCCAGCTTTACAATGAATGGGGACATCATTACTTTGCTAACATAGACGAATCATTTTGCGAATCATTTGCGAATCATTTTGCTTGACTTCTCTGTTTTTATTTGATACCTTCCGCACAAATTCATGCGCATGGCGACCAAGATGAAAAAAAGGAGATCCACGTTTCTTCAACAACCCGTCCAGCATTTAGATCCCAAAGGTACGAAAAGCCTTCTCGACCTGGTCAACGCCTTCCAACACACCTCCTTTCAAAGCCGAAACGTCTTTAAATGTTTTGAAGTTTTTCGAACGATGCTCGATGATCCTGCCTGCATTATCTTTTTGGGATTGTCAGGGGCGATGATCCCCGGTGGGATGCGCAGGGTGATTCGCGAGATGATCGAGAGGAAACTGATCGATGTAATCGTCTCCACCGGAGCAAACATGTTTCACGATCTTTTTGAGAGCTTTGGGTATCGGCACTATGTCGGGCCCGTAGAAGGCGATGACGATGCCCTGCGGAAACATCGTATCGTTCGAGTCTATGATGCCTTGATGGATGACCACGAAATCAATCGGGTGATCCATCTTCTCTCAAAGGTCCCAGAGAAATTGAAGGAGAAGGTCGTTTCCTCCAGGCGATATTTGGAGGTTTTGGGGAACACCATCACGGATGACGAATCCATTCTCAAGACGGCTTCCCGCCACGGAGTTCCCGTCTTCATCCCTGCCCTGAGCGATAGTTCCATCGGAATCGGCCTGACATTTCTCCACCTCCATAAACAGGTTCCCTCGGAAGGACTCCTCATCGATCAAATTCGGGACAGTTTCGAGATCGCCCAATTGAAGAAAATGGCCTCCGTGACCGGAGCGATCTACATCGGAGGGGGAGTCCCCAAGAACTACATTCAACAACTGGGACCTGTTAGTGAACTTCTGTTCCAAAAAGAGAGCGGCCATCGGTATGCCTTCCAGGTCACCACCGATGATCCAAAATGGGGAGGGCTTTCTGGCTGCACCTTTGAAGAAGCGAAGTCCTGGGGGAAGATTGAAAAAGGGTCAAACTATGCCGCCCTCTATATGGACGCAACCATCGCTCTTCCCTTATTGGTTGGCGCCATCCTTCAAGAAGGAAAAGTCTATCGGAGAAGGAAAAGGCGCCGCTTCCGTTGGGAGGGAGATAGACTGAAGTCCGTCAAGTTCGCTTGACCCCCTTTGGTCCCTTCGTCCCGTTCTTGCCGAGTAGCCGCCATCGGGCTGTGAGTTCACCCCGTTAGAAACGATGCCCCCTGCTTCGCCCTGCACACCATGCGGTGCAGGGCTTCGCAGTCCCGCGGTAGGCGGGACTGGGTTCTGGAATAATCCAGGTGACGTTTAACTCCCTGCAGGGGTTTCTGACGGGGCCTGCCACTTTGATTAAGGATTACAGGCAAATCCATCAGTTGAAAAAAAACGTCGTAATGGTTATATTAGTGTGAGCCAATTGCAGGAAAAAGGAGTTAAGTTTTGATGAAAGATTCTGATTCAAAGGTTCCGGACCAGAAAGAGCTGGAAAAGGAATTAAACGAGTACTTAGGCAAAAAGTACGGAGACCGGATCCGGTTGGTGGTACCCATGCTCTTCCCTAAACCTCAGGTGGAGGAGGTTTCAAAGGAGGAGAAGGAACTGGGTGAGGGGAAGAGCAAGATCCATTTTGACCTGAAGCCGGAGGAGCTGGAGGCCTTTCTGGATGACTACGTCATCCGGCAGAATGAGGCCAAAGAGATCCTTGCCACCAAGATCTGCACGCACTTCAATCGGATCAAGTTCACAGAAATGACCAAGGGCCGTAACCGATACGAAGGCGTGGGCCAAATCAAGAACAACATCCTGATGATTGGTCCCACCGGTGTGGGAAAGACCTATCTGATCAAGTTGATTGCCAAGAAGATTGGGGTTCCCTTTGTGAAAGGGGATGCGACAAAGTTCAGTGAAACCGGTTATGTCGGTGGGGATGTGGAGGATCTCGTCAGAGATCTCGTCTATGAAGCCAACGGAGATATTGAGACGGCTCAGTACGGAATCATCTACGTGGACGAGATCGACAAGATCGCCTCGTCGAATAACCTCATCGGGCCGGATGTATCGAGGACGGGGGTTCAACGGGCTCTTCTTAAACCGATGGAGGAGACAGAGGTGGACCTTAAAGTCCCCCATGACCCGATCTCCCAGCTGGAGGCGATCGAGCATTATCGGAAGACCGGCAAAAGGGAGAAACGGACCGTTAATACCAAGAACATCCTGTTTATCATGAGCGGGGCTTTCAACGGGTTGGAGGAACTCATCAAGAAACGGCTGAACCGAGAGGGTATCGGGTTCGGGGCCGAGATCCGCTCGAAGGATGAACAGGCAGAACACCTCAAGCAGGTGAAGGCAGAGGATCTGATCGCTTACGGATTCGAGTCGGAGTTCATCGGGAGACTGCCGGTGTCCACCGTTTTCGAAAAGCTTGAGGTGGATGACCTCCATGCGATTCTGAAAAATCCCAATAATCCCATCATCCTTGGAAAGAAGAAAGATTTCAAGGCCTACGGAATTGACATTCAGTTTGAAGAGGAAGCCCTTTACGGGCTGGCCGTGAAGGCCTATGAGGAAAAAATCGGTGCGAGAGGACTGGTCAGTGCGGTGGAGAAGGTTCTCATCAAATTCGAAAAGCGACTGCCGTCCACGGATATCCGAAAATTTGTCGTCACCCGGGCGCTGGTGGAAGATCCGAGCCGAGAGTTGGAACGATTGCTCCGGGATCCCTCCGACCCGGAGATGTTGGGAAAATTTGAGGATCTCCTTTCCCGCGAGAAGATGGCCCTGAAAGAGACCGTCCTGCGGAGAGAGGCGGAGTTCAAGAAGCGTTATGGGATTGTTTTCCGGGAGGGCCGGATCGACCTGATCGTCAATCGGATGATCGAAAAAGGATACGATGTCAACACCGCTTCGGAAGAGATGGTAGAGGCTCAACGGCAGGTGGAAGAGTTTGAGAGGGATTTTCAACGACGGACTGGGATTGATCTTGAGTTCAGCGAAGACGCCATCCATCGGATCACAGAGATTATCCTGAATGAAGAGGGAAAGGGGCCGGCGCTCTTCTCGCGGCTTTCAAAAGATTATGAATACGGTTTCGAGCTGATCCGTGATAAGACGGGTCAAAGAGAGTTCATCGTGACGAGGGAGACGGTCGATGACCCGGAGGGATATCTTAACCGGATGATCCGTGAGGTTTACAGGCGACAGTCGGACCAGAGGCTTGAGGATAAGGAATAATGGCAACCAAGGATTATTATACGACTCTGGGTGTGGGTAAGAATGCCAGTGACGAGGAGATCAAGCGGGCTTACCGAAAATTGGCGATGAAATATCATCCCGACCGAAATCCCAATAAAAAGGAGGCCGAGGAACGTTTTAAAGAGATCAACGAAGCCTATGCCGTCTTGAGCGACAAGGAGAAGCGAAAACAATACGATACCTTTGGCTCCGAAGGGTTTCACCAACGATTTACTCAGGAGGATATCTTCCGGGGGTTTGATTTCGACGAGATCTTATCCAGCCTCTTCGGGGGAAGGGGAAGATGGGAGTCCCGATCCGGTGGTCGAAGCGGCTTTGATTTTGGAGACTTTTATGGCAGACAAGGGGGCTACGAGAATATGGGCCGGATGGCCCAGAGGGGAGAAGACATCGTCTACGAGATGGCCATTTCTTTGGAAGAAGCTGCCTCTGGCGGAGAGAAGAGGATCTCCTTTCAAAAGAATGGAAAGATTGAAGAAATTTCTGTGAAAATTCCAAAAGGGATCCCCTCGGGAAAGAAGCTCAGACTTTCCAAGAAGGGGATGGAAGGGAGAAACGGCGGCCCGCCAGGTGATCTCTACCTTCAGGTTTCTATTAGAGAGCATCCGGTCTTTAGCCGGGAAGGAGACGACCTCATTGTGGAGAAGGAGATTAATTTTTCAGACGCGGTTCTCGGGACGACCATTGAAGTTCCCACCCTCGAGGGGATGAAAAAGGTCAAGATCCCTCCCGGAACCCAGAGCCATACCAAAATGCGGCTGAAGGGCCTCGGTATGCCGCATTTTCAACGGGAAGGTAAGGGGGACGAATACGTCAAGGTGATCGTCAAGGTTCCCAAAAGAGTGTCCGAGAAGAGCAGAGGGCTGATCCAGGCGCTTGCCAAAGAAGACATTTAAGAAGTCCAAAATGGAAAATTCAGTTTTTGAATTTTTGGCATTTTGTTTTTAATTCATAACTCTTAATTCATAACTCACAACTCTTCAGTCTTAATTCTCGTTTTCTCAAAAGCCTCGTTGACCCGTTCGACGGTCTTTAGGACCCGTCCTTCAAGAAAGGTAAGAAAGCACTGTTCAGGGTCAACCTTGAGTCCTTCACAAAAATTCAAGCCCACCCCTAAAATCGAAAGGTTGACATTTCTCAGCTTCTGAGAGAAAATTGAAAGTGAAATAAATTGCATGGTCAAGGACAAAGGGGGAAGCTATGGTCGACAAACTCTATGAAGAAGTTCCGGTTGAGAGATTAAGGTGGCGCTGTGATCCGGAGACGCTGCCCTTCGAGACCACTCAGGCGATTCAAGCCTGCGAGGAGATCATCGGTCAGGAGAGGGCCCAAGAGGCAATCCGGCTGGGATTGAACATCCATAGCATTGGGTACAATATCTTTGTAACGGGTTTGACAGGAACGGGCCGTTTCACCACCATCAAATGTCTATTGGAAGAAATGGACGGAACGAACACAAAAGGAAAGATTCCCAATGACCTCTGCTATGTCAATAACTTCAAGAACTCTGATATGCCCCACATGATTAGTCTCCCTGCCGGGCAAGGAAATGCTTTCAAAAAAGAGATGGAGACCTTGATCGAGACTCTGAAAAAGAAAATCCCATTAATGTTTGAGAACGAGACCTATCTCAATAAGAAAAAAGAGGTGGTAGAAAAATTTCGGAATAAGCAGGCCGAGATGTTCCGAGAGTTCGAAAAGAAGGTCAATAAAGAGGGTTTTGCCTTGGTTCAGATCCAAATGGGCCCCTACTCCCGTCCCGGCATCTTCCCCTTAGTCGAGGGGAACCCAGTCAACATTGAACAGGTGGAGTCCATGGTGGAGGAGGGTAAGTTCTCTAAAGAGGAGCTCGAAAAGCTTAAAGAAAAGCAAACTCAACTGATCAATGAACTGGAAGATATCTTTAAAGAGACCCGGAAAGCGGAGAAGGAGATCAAGGAAATACTGGCCTCCTTGGACAATGAGGTGATCTCTCCAGCGATCAAAGACTCCGTTTCCGATATTAAGGAGAAGTTTAACTACGAAAAGGTTCACCAATATCTGGATGAAGTGCAGGAGGATATTTTAACCAATCTCGGCCGCTTCAGGGAGAAGGAAGAAGCCCCCCCGCCTATTCCCGGGTTGGTCTTGCCCCAGGCGGTGGACTCCTTCAGTGAATACCAGGTGAATGTATTGGTGGACAATTCGGAGACAAAAGGAGCCCCCATCATCGTCGAGACGACGCCCAACTACCGAAATCTTTTTGGCACCATCGAGCGGGTGGTTGAGCGAACAGGAATCTGGAAGACCGACTTCCTCCATATCAAGGCGGGGTCCTTTTTAAGGGCCAACGGAGGTTATTTGATCTTTAATGCCCTGGATGCCCTCATGGAGGCGTGGGTTTGGCCCACTTTGAAAAGGACATTGAAAAACCAGGTCATCGAGATCCAGACTTACGACCCCCTATACTTCTTTTCCACTTCTGCCCTCAAGCCGGAGCCGATTGATTGCGACACAAAAGTCATCATGATCGGAGATGCCCAGATTTACTACCTTCTTTACAGTTTAGACGATGATTTCAAAAAGATTTTCAAAATCAAAGCGGACTTCGACTCGGTGATGAACAAGGACGGTGATAAGATCCAGCAGTATGCTTCCTTTATTCGGAAAATCTGCGATGAGGACAAATTAAGACCCTTCGATAAGGGAGGGATTGCAACGGTGGTAGAGCATGGAGTGAGAATTACGGGAAGGCAGAAAAAGCTCTCGACACGCTTCCACCTCATTGCGGACCTCTTGAGGGAAGCCAACTACTGGGCAGAGAAGGACGGAAGCGATGTGATTACTGAAAAACATGTCGATAAGGCGATTGACAAGAGGAATTACCGGGTGAACCTTATCGAGGAGAAGATTCAAGAGATGATCGATGACGGAACCATTCTGATTGACTCCGATGGGATGGTCGTGGGCCAGGTCAATGGCCTCTCCGTCTATAACCTTGGGGATTACATGTTCGGAAAACCCTCCCGGATCACTGCTAAGACTTCGCTGGGCAAGGCAGGCATTATCAATATCGAAAGGGAAGCAGAGATGAGCGGCCCCATCCATAACAAAGGAGTCTATATCCTCACTGGATATCTCAGGGGGAAATATGCCCAGGATAAGCCGATTACCATGAGCGCCAGCCTTTGTTTCGAGCAGTCCTATAGTGGCGTGGAAGGGGACAGCGCTTCTTCTACGGAAATTTATGCATTGCTTTCGAGCATCTCCGGACTCCCACTCCGGCAAGACATCGCTGTGACCGGTTCGGTCAATCAAAAAGGAGAAATTCAGCCTATCGGCGGTGTGAACGAAAAGATTGAAGGGTTCTTCGAGGTTTGCAAGGCAAAAGGACTTACCGGCAGCCAGGGGGTGATGATTCCTCATCTCAATGTCGATGATCTGATGCTGAGGAAGGATGTGGTGGAGGCGGTGAAGGAACGGAAGTTCCATATCTATCCGGTTAAGACCATTGACCAGGGAATTGAGATCCTCACCGGTATGGAAGCCGGCGAGATATTGGAAGAAGGACGTTTTAGGGAGGGGACAGTGAATGACCGGGTAGATAAGAAGCTTAGAGAACTGGGAAAAAAGATCAAGGAATTTGAAGGAGGAGACGAAGGGGCAAAAGAGGAAAAAAAGAAGAAAAGAGGAAAACCTTCTTGCAATGGATAGGATAGTTCTCGACCGAAAGGTTGATATTGGGAAAGAAGTTCTGATGAAAGGGCCTCCCTTGGAGGCCCTTTGTTTTCAGAGTAGCCGTGTGGGATGCCTCGTCACCTTGACCGATTCGGAAGGGAGTGACTTTAGGGGAAGAGTCACTCGTCTCTCCGAAACCGAAGCTTCTATTTTCATTTTCGACACCTTTCCATCACCCACAGAATCATCATTGGAAATTATCCTTCTTCAGGCCCTTCCGGAAAAGGAAAGGATGGAGCTGATCATCCAGAAGGTGACGGAACTGGGTGTCTCGACCATCGTTCCCTTCAAGTCCGAAAGATCTACCTCCCTAAAGGAGAGGGAGGCAAAACAGAGGAAGGCCCACCGGTGGCAGCACATCGCCGTGAAAGCAGTTCAACAATCGAGAAGGGCCAGGGTTCCCTACGTAGGAGAATACCAAGCCTTTCAAGAGGTACTGGAGGATTGCGGGAAGGATGGCTTGAGGGTCCTTCTTTGGGAAAAGGAGGGTGAAAATCTCAAGAGTGTCTTGAGACAACAGCCCACCCAGAAAATTTATGCGATGGTTGGGCCAGAAGGGGGCTTTACCGAGGATGAGGTGAAGCTGGCAAAAAAGAAGGGATTCATCCCTGTTAAATTGGGACAGCGTATTTTGCGGACTGAGACCGCCGCCATCACCATGGTCGGGATTCTTCAGTACGAATTAGGCGACCTAAGTTAAGTTGATTAAACTTCCTCTTGTAGGGCAAAAGGACTGCCTGATAAAAATGTTTCTGTTTTGACAAATAGTCAATTCTTGTGAGGATGTTTTGCATTTCAAGTCTTTATTCATAATTAGATTGCCCCTTAAATTCTAGAGAGTTATCTAACTAGAGTGGTCAATCTCATTCTGGTATAATTTTTGCTGCATCAGGTCAATAAAATATGTTTGGGAGGTTGGCCAATGGAACTGGTGGAAAGGAACCTTGATTCAGAGAAAAGGAGATATCCGAGATTTGATGTCGATTTGCCAATCAAATATAGTAGGACCAACTTATCCTTCAAGTTCGCTCGTGCCGTCAACGCGAGCGAAGGAGGATTACTTCTCCACCTTCCGGAGGAATTGGGAGTTGGCCAACAACTTCTCCTGACATTATTTTTCCCTCCTTGTCCTGATCTCAATGCCATTGAAGCAATGGTTCAGGTGGTTTGGATGGATGTTCAGCTCAGGAAGGACTGGGCGTGGGACTACCAGACAGGGGTGAGATTCATAAACATCTCTCCTGAGGATGTGACCGCCCTGAAGAACTTCTTAACGACCCCTACGCAAAAACCGCTTTGCACTGCCTGATCGCAGGGCTAAGCGAATCGACCTTATTTCGGCTCCGACCGGATCGATTTTGGCCCCCATCGAGAAAATGCTTGTTCCAGAGGAATCAATAGGGAACATTTCCTCCCCCAAAACATCTTCGAAATTTCCATCCTGAATCTAAACTGTCCAAGAATTGCCTTTTCCGAAGGTTTGAAGTATATTCGTTGTACCCGAAGAGACAGAGAACTGGCGAGAAGCCATCCCCTTTGCCAGTTTTATTTCCTTATGGAGTTAGAGCGCATCACCAGAACCGACAAGTCTGGAAGATCCTTTGAAATAGGGATCAGTTGTGCTGAAGATCTTCCGTCTCTTTGTGAAATGTACCGCATGTTCTCTCCTAAGCCTGCTTCCCAGGGCCTCCCCCCCGAAGACCCTGAAATCTGCCGCAGTTGGGTGAAGAAGCTTTTCGAAATAGGAGAGAATCTTCTCGCCTGGAGAGGCGATAGCGTTATAGGCCATGCTGCGCTGATTCCCGATAGGGAGGGCAGGTCGGATGAATTTGTAATTTTTGTCGATCAAGACCACAGAAACCTCGGGGTCGGCACAGAACTGACGCGGTTGACTTTGGAGAAGTCTAAGCAGCTCGGGCACGACTCAGTCTGGCTGACAGTTAGCGTAACAAACTTCATAGCCATCAAGCTCTACAAGAAGCTCGGTTTTGAATATTGCGACAGGGATAACTATGAGAGGGTAATGACGATCAAATTGAGAATGGAATCTACCAGGCATTAAAGTCCTTTCGCTGGCCCCTCACCCATCCCTCTCTCCACCCGGAAGAAGGACGGGGTGAGGGGAAATTTAAAATATTTTTATTTAAGGGTTAGCCTCTCTTTTTAAGGAATTTAACCGGAGCCTTCGTAAATTCATCCTTGCATGACGTTCCACAAAAGTAGTAGGTTTGCCTTTTGTAATTGTAAGACGCTCCTGCATTCATCTCGTCAATGTTTGAGCCACAAACAAGGTCAGTTACCATGGTATCCACCTCCTGTTTGTTAAAATTCGCTATCTTTCAGTTCAAATATGGCCACGGTTCAGCAAGAAATCAACTTAACCCTTCCCTTTCTCCCCTGCCTGCCGGAGATTGTATCGCAATGTCATTGCGAGGGAGTGAAACGACCGAAGCAATCTCACAAGGCGTTGGAAATAAAGAGATTGCCACGCTCTCTGCGTTTGCTCGCAATGACAAAAAAGGGATTATGACACAGAATCCTGGGGACAGGGGCTGGGGATGATGGAGAATCGGCCCGTAGCTAATAAAATCTCTGAGATGGCCGGCTAAGCCCATGAAAATCCTCCTCATTCAGCCCCCCATTCACGATTTCTACCGGACCTCTATCCGGACGCAGCCGATCGGGCTGGCTTATCTGGCTGCCTCACTAAGAAAGCACGGCCACGAGGTGAAGATCCTCGATTGTCAAACAGAGAAGAGAAAGTCGATTCCCATTCCTGGAGAACTTTCCTATCTTAAAGATTTCTATCCTTTCGACGATCGAAGCCCTTTCAAACTCTATTCCGGCTACTACCATTTTGGGATGGAATGGGAAGAGATCGGGCAGAAAATCAGAGGTTCGAAGGCAGATGTTTTCGGGATCTCCTCTTCCTTTACCCCGTATCATGGTGAGGCGCTGGAGATTGCCAGGATCATCAAGCGATGGGATAGAAAAAAGGCCATCGTTATGGGAGGAGCTCACGTCAGTTGCGATCCTGAAGGTGTTCTACAGAGCCCTTTTGTTGACTATGTGATCTTAGGAGAAGGAGAAGGCCGTTTTCCCGTTCTTTTGGAGCAGATTAGGAAGGGAAAAGTGGAGGATATTGGAAAGATAGATGGGATCGGATATCGAATAAACGGGGAAATACAGATTAATCCTCCTCAAACTTTTATAAAGGATCTGGATTCGGTCCCTCATCCTGCGAGGGAACTGCTCGACCTGGATCGATATCGGATGAGAAGGAAACGATCCACGATGATCATCACCAGCAGGGGCTGCCCACATGGGTGCGCGTACTGCTCGGCTCATCTTGTCATGGGCGCTTCTTTTAGGGCTCGAACTCCAGAGGCAATCGTTCAGGAGATGGCGGAGTGTAAAGATCAATACGGGATCGGGATGTTTGATATTGAAGACGACAATTTCACCTTTGATCAAGAGCGGGCGAAGCGATTAATGAATCTCATTATCGAAACATTTGGAGAAGAGAAGATTGAACTTTCTGCGATGAATGGTGTCTCTTTTGCTTCTCTGAATGGAGAGCTTCTTGGGTTAATGAAAAGGGCGGGGTTTAAAACAATCAACCTATCCTGCGTCAGCACAGATCCTGCGACGAAAGAGAGGATGGGAAGGCCCAAGGCAAGGACTGCGTTTAATGAGATCCTGGAAGAGGCGGAAAGGGTTGGCCTTAGCGTGATTGCCTACGCCATCCTCGGAATGCCCGACCAAACCATCGAGGAGATGGTGGACACATTGATCTACCTGATGGGGAAGAGGGGCCTCATCGGCCCAAGTGTCTATTACCCTACGCCCGGGACTCCTCTTTTTGAGAGATGTAAACGAGACGACCTTCTGCCTCCCCACCGATGCCAGTGGCGCTCAAGCGCCTTTCCCATCGAAACAAAGGAATTTAGTCGTATCGATCTGCTCACCCTTTTTCGTCTGTCAAGAGTCATCAATTTTATCAAAGGAAAGATGGACGGAAAAGAATTAGAAGAGGGATTGACGTGGAAAGGACTCTGTCGAGTGTTAGAAAAAAAGGTTGAGGTTAAGGATGAGGCTATGATTTGGGTCGATTTACTTCTGCTGTTTGAAAGTGATAGGTCTTTCTTCGGCCTGAGAAGGGATTCTGGGGGAAGAATATCCATCTCAAAGGTGGAGAGCTCGAGAAAGGTCCTGGACTGTTTCTTCGAGAAGGCATGGCAAAAGCTCATCCTGAAAAGTCGCTCTTCTGTTGTCTCATGAAGCTTGCTTCACCACATTTCACCCGGAGGTTGGCGACCCAATGATTCGGAGTTACGAGTTTTTTTGTTCCGATGTTTCCTACACATCGACTTTTCTATCCAGATACCCGGAATAATCTCTTATCAAGGGGGAGTATCCTTTTTCCATTAATTGCGAAGAGATCAAGAAATCTGCCGTGGATCGATTACATGCAGTGGGAATGTTATAGAGCACGGATATTCTTAGCAGAGCCTTTACGTCTACATCATGAGGATGCGGTTGCATGGGATCCCAGAAGAAAATCAGAACATCGATATTCCCGTCCGCGATCATTGCGCCGAGTTGTTGATCCCCACCAAACGGTCCAGATTTCAGCCTAATGATGTTATTTCTTAGAGGATGTTCTTGATCTGTCCTTTCCGCTAAAGCCTCTTCGACTAACCTACCCGTTGTTCCTGTGCATATCAGTTGATGGTTTAACAAGAGCTTCCAGTTCCAATTCACCCATTCCACTAAATCCTTTTTTAAGTTATCGTGCGCAACCAGTGCAATCCGTTTTGTGCCTTCCATGAGACCTCCGTTTTTGAGTGAAGGATAACGCCTTCCGACTTCATTAGACACTCAAAGTCAGCTTTACGGCCACTCTTAATTAAAAAGAAAAAAGCTATGGTGGAAAGAGATCATAATGTCTCTATGCATACTCTGACGGCTCGGATGTCCTCCATTTTCTCATAAAATAAGTTTAAATTCTCAACCTCCGTTAAAATTTGGCTTTGACCATCTTCCGATTGGAGGACAGCCATACCCTTCGTAATTTTCTTAACCTTATAGTATTTGCCATTGAAGAGATTTTTTACTGTATCCCCATCTTTTGTTTTCATGGTGGTTCCTCCTTTTATCCCCTTTCGGCCACACTTTCATAAGTCAACCTTTCCAATCAATTTTCGGATGATCCATAGAGAATCATCCGCCGGCCAAGGAGGGCCTTTCTATTCAGGTCCCTGATTGCCGCTCGCGCCTCAGCCTGGTCAGGCATTTCTACGAACGCAAATCTTCGTAACTGACCATTCTCTGTGTCCTTCAGGTTTGTTGACGAGATTATGGCAAAGCTCACCTGACCGAAAACTTCGAAAGTCTGGCGAAAAAGATCCTCTGATACAACGGGGGACAGATTCCAAACATAAATCAGCATGACTTTCTCCTTATCTCCGCTAAGGAGCGGTTGATTCTGAAATCAACGCCCTTTGTGTGGGCTATCTGAGCCGCTGCCCGATGACCAAATTGCAATCGATGAAAGTTAATGAGGAATTGGGACAAATGTGTCTTCTCAACAACGAAGAACGACGATTCTTTGACGGAGAGAAAGCACTTGGGAAAACAAATAGGAGGAGTGCTCGAAGCGAATGCCACCCAAGAGGAACATAATGAACAAGGCACTTGCTCCATATCCCTTCAATTCCTTCTCATTATCAAGCAGCCCCTCTTTTTGATCCGGATTCTCAAAGCTGAGATCAGAAGAAACGAATTTTGTTTGTAACGGCCAGGTGCAATGAAGATAAGCGGGAAGTGCCAGAATAAAGAGAGAAATTGCTATAACCGGAAGAATTTGTATCCTTTTAAATCTGCTCTTCATCTTAATCTTAAAATTCCCGATGGTTATGCTTGGCTAATCAGGTTGATTAAGTAGAATGAAAGGAATCCCTGGCTAAATAACTTATCAGAAGAATATTACAGAAGCATTAAAATTGGATTAAACTTTCTTAACATGATAGGTCAAACGGTGAAGAAACCATTGAATTTCATCGCGGAACATTATCTCCGATACAAACGATCCGGATTTTTAGGATAATCAACCTCTTCACTGGGCGATCATTTTTGAGCTAAAGTGATAAGAACGAATCGCATTCCCAACCTTTGCTGCTGCCGAACGGTGAGACCGGCACTTATCATTAGCGCTCGAATCTCCTCACGGCTCTTGACCCTCTCACCAAATAGTCTGGCAAGCAATATCAGATTATGATCCGCCAAACAGAAAAATCCTCCGGGACGAAGTACCCTGACAATCTCTTGAAGGCCTTTCTTCTGGTTGGCCCAATGATGGAACGATAAGCTGCTTAAAACAATATCGGCGGTTTGGCCAGGAAATGGAAGTGACTCAGCCGGTGCAAGTCTAAAAATGGCATTTGGATTAAGCCGAGTGGCTTCTGCAACCATCTTTTCGGCAGGATCGACGCCAAGTAACTGCGCCTCTGGCCAACAGGCAGAGGCGGCTCGTAAGAGGCGACCCGTTCCGCAGCCAACATCAATAATACAGCTCAGCGCATCTTTTGGTCCTTCACGCACAAGAAGATCAAGCATTTTCGAGTGAACCGGTCCAAAATACAATCTCTGTAAGATCGATTGATCGTAGGTTGCTGCCCACCTGTCGAATCGTTTTACATCAAAGTTGGTTGTTGAAGACACAATTTTTTCCATAGGTTATATTGAGAAAATTGGGATCAAATCTTTACGATTGGAGCGTTGCGAACCAGTAATTCAAAAGAGGATCCCTGATTCAATTCCGCCGTAGACATTGCACCTGCAAATGTTGAAATTAATATAGGTCCTAAGTTGATGATTACCGGTCGAAGAAGAGGATAACGTTGTGCGTCGTCGCGCAACAGTAGCTACCGTTGTTTAATTTAGCCGCTCCGCTTCCCCCCAGATATTAACCTACATGTAATGCCTACAAATATTATTAGGTATAGAAACAGAGCTACATAGTCAAAATAGGCTAAAAATGTCTTTGTATCGCTCAAAAGAATACTTCGAATCCCCCAGACAGCAATGACAAACCCAGGCATCGAAATTGCTATACTCTTGAGAGGCTGTTTGAAGCCAATGTAAAATGCTATAGCCAAAGCAAAGGCCCCAAGAACAACTGTCATAAACCGTATGTAGTAGGGCCTTACTATCATTAGGGCAAACAAGTCCTTTCGGTTATTTATCTGTCTCAAATCTTTATCGTCAACTTGAGGAAGTAACCGTTTCGTCCAGTTAAAGGCTGCTTTAATTTGATCGAGCTCTCTCTTTGTTGCTGATCTAATAAACAACCCATTTATAGAATTAATTATACCGACTGATTCTCCATAGTCCTCAGTCTCTAAATATTTTTTCACGTCTCCTTGTATAAAATAGGCAGGGCACTTAATAGCACCCATAATGAAGTATTTGTCAAACGGGTAAATCTCAGGGTTCCCAATAGCCTGTATGGTAATCTCTTTGGGCGGGGGGATGGCCGTCTTAAAGGGTCCCAATTGGGCGACAAACTTTTGGGAGATAATAGGAATACCAATAGCATAAGGAACACTCAAATCGTCGTAAACCAGAGGGCCATAATGTAAATAATTTTTCAAATACATTTTTGGGGCCAATACCCCTTTAGTAATGCTTAAAGTGCAATTAAATTTTTGATCTTCTGGATTGAAAGATTTCAGTTGAATTGCATAATGAATCCCTGTTGGAAACCCTCGAAGAAGCATTTGCCCTTCTTTGAGCCGAGAATCTTTGTTTATTGACCAACAGAATAGAAAAATAATTAGTAGCACAAACAAGAGTGCGGAAATCTTTCTAGGTTTTTTCCAGTCACATACTTTGCTAAGATTTATTCTTAACTTCATACCTCTTTTTCTCAAAACATTTCCCACCTAATTTCGTATTGTCCCTTCCTAGTCATTTTTATCCAATTGTTCAGCTCCTTGGATTAGGCGGTCATCATCAATTACGGTAAATAATACACATTTTTATAACTTTTTGAAAGTGTGAAGTACTTCTTATTCATCTTCCCTTAGTTTTGCGGAGGGTTTTGAAAAATTCTGGGCACACGGGATAACCTGGGCTCCGGATCTTATAGATATTTTCCCATACTCAGTCATAATCACCTATCTGATATCGAGCATTTGAACATTATCGTAATCTGGTAAGAACTTTCCTTTGAGAATTTCTCCTATATGGGTAATAATCCGGTCGTATGACTTCCATCTACCTTGTCCGTCATGGACAAACTGCGTGGAATAAGGAGGAGATCTTTCGCGGAAGAACGGATGTTCCCCTCGATGAGACCGGTCTGAAACAAGCAGAGCTCGTGGGGGAATATTTTAGGGAGATAAAGATCCATGCGATTTACTCAAGCACTCTCTCAAGAGCTTGGGAGACAGCCCGGAAGATTGCCCAATTTAACGACCTGAAGGTTCAACCCCTTCCAGGAATCATCGATATGAGCTTTGGAAAGTGGGAGGGACGTCCGCATCAAGAGATTCGGGAAAAAGACAGCAAGACCTATCGCCAATGGGTGGAAAAACCCCATCTGGTTAGACTTCCAGGTGGAGAAAGTTTAGACGATGTCAGAGTGAGAGCGATGGCTGCTTTGGAAGAGGTGATCCGAAAGCATCCTGAAAAAACCCTTGTCCTCGTTTCTCATCGGGTCATTTGCAAAGTTCTGATTTGTGCCATCCTTAGTCTGGACAATTCCCATTTCTGGCAGATCACTCAGGATACGACGGCCATTAACCTGATTCAATACAGGAAAGGAAAATACATTCTATCGCTGATGAACGAGACGTGTCATCTCAAACCCTTGAAAGGGCAAACGCGGAAAGTTGACTTTTGATAAGCTCCTGAAAAAGGAACAAGTAACCCAAATCGTCATGCTGAATTCATTTCAGCATCTCGTCGAATCATACAAGAGACCCTGAACCAAGTTCAGGGTGACAAAAAGGTGTGTGTTCAGTACCCTCTGATAATATGTTGAGATAAATTTTATAATCCGTCTGCAAATTTTCGTTCGAAATTTAAGTTACGGACACGGATCACGGACACGGACACGTTGGTTGAAGGGAATGATTGAGATTCGATTTCATGGAAGAGGCGGCCAGGGGGCTGTAGTGGCATCCAAAGTACTTGCGGTTGCTTTCTTCCACGAGACTCTCTACGTCCAATCCTTTCCCGCCTTTGGCGTGGAAAGACGAGGCGCGCCGGTCATGGCTTTCTTGAGGGTGGACCGGCAACCCATTCATCTGCGGGTCAATATTTATGAACCGGATCATATTGTTGTTCTTGATCCAACGCTGATTGGAGCAGTAGATGTAACAGCAGGCCTGAAACAGAACGGATGGATCCTCATCAATTCACACCAACTCCCTGAGGCATTTAGTGATCTGAAAGGTTTTCGAAGGGCTACTGTCGATGCCACGTCCATTGCTGTCCGGAATGGCTTAGGTTCCCGAACGAGTCCGATTATCAATACGGCCATCCTGGGAGCCTTTTCGAAGGTGACGGGTCTTGTAGGAATCGACTCCATTGCTTTGGCCATTCGTGAAGAGCTTTCAGGGAAGAAAGACGAGAACGCAAAAGCTGCGAGGGAAGCCTTTCAAGAGGTAAGATTTTAAGATAAACAGACACGTGTAGGCATATGGAAACACCAAATTCCAAGCACCAAATCCCAAATAAATACCAATCATCCAAATTCGAAACGAAATCGTTTCAGTCATTTGAAATTGGAATTTGGAGCTTATCTGGGATTTGGAATTTGTGATTTGGAATTTTAGTCGCTATGCTAACCAATCTATGCCTTTTGCGAAATGGATAGGACGGTCGAGATGACGAAACAGTTCGTTTTCAAAGGTGCTTCTCAAATGCCGATGATTTCCGTTTCCTTAGGACACATGGATTGGAATAAAACAGGGGCATGGAGGGCACAGCGTCCTTTTTATGAAGATAAGACATCGCCTTGCAGCGCCGCTTGTCCAGTGGGGAATGATATCGTCGGATTCATACAGAAGATAACGGAGGAAGATTTTGAAGGGGCCTGGAATCTAATTCGGGAAGAGAATCCTTTTCCGGGAGTCTGTGGCAGGGTCTGTTTTCATCCCTGCGAGTCGAAATGTAATCGCCGGGAATACGATGAACCGATTGCCATCCATGCCCTGGAGAGGTTTGTCTCGGATTTCGCTTCAAATCTGAACAAGAAGATAAGAAAGGGGCCGGGTGCAAGGAAGAACAAGATTGCCGTAATTGGATCCGGGCCTGCCGGGATGAGTTGTGCCTATCACCTGGCGAAGCTTGATTACGATGTTACTGTCTTTGAGTCCTCTTCCTTGGCAGGGGGCATGTTAAGGACAGGAATTCCGTCCTATCGATTGCCCAAGGATGTGTTGGATAGGGAGATCTCAAATATTGCTGAATTAGGGGTAGAGATTCGAACAGGAATTCCATTTGGTGAAGGTTTAAATTTAGACGGTTTAAAGAATTATCAAGCCATCTTCATTGCTACAGGCGCCCATCGAGGCAGAGACCTTCATGTCCCCGGCGGGAAAGGAAGGGGGGTCTTCAGCGGTCTTGATCTCTTGAAAAAGATTAACCTCGGCAGGAAAGTAACGTTAGGCGATAAGATTGCTATTGTCGGCGGAGGAAATACGGCCATTGATGTGGCACGGTCTGTCGTCCGATTGGGAAAGAAAGCAACCATTCTTTACCGCCGTTCAAAGGAGGAGATGCCTGCGTTTGGAGAAGAGATGGTGGAAGCCCTTGAAGAAGGGGTAAAGATAAGATATCTTGTCAATCCCATCCGCATCCAACAAAAAGATAGCCTTCACCGTCTGGAGTGCCTGCGAATGGAGTTGGGAGAAAAGGATGAAAGTGGTCGGAGAAAACCTGTCCCCATTCCAGGCTCCAATTTTTTCTTCGAAGCAGACAATGTGATCATTGCAGCAGGGGAGGAGGTTGAGCTCTTCTTTCTTCCAAAGGGATTGGAGAAGAGAGAGGGAATTGTTCTCACACAGAGAGATGGAAACACAGGGGCCAGAGGGATCTTTGCCGGAGGAGACCTCACTTCAAACCAACGAACCGTTGCCCATGCCATTGGTTCGGGCAAAAAGGTGGCCCTGGCTATTGATTGTTATTTGAACGGCAAAGACTCAGAAGAGGCACTCCGTCAAATTCTTACAGGAGAAGGTCCTTCGATCTCAATGTTTAGATATCTCCATCCGCAGGAGAGGCTGATGAATCCTCATGTGGTCACCTTTGACGAATTGAATACGGATTACTTCGAGCCTTCAAGAAGGCAAAGGGAAACCAAAGACTTAATCAAAAAAAGGATCAAAGGATTTAGAGAAATAACTTCCGGCTTCACAGAGGGCATTGCCATGGAAGAGGCGGAAAGATGTTTCAGCTGCGGGACGTGTGTTGGATGCGAGAACTGTTATGTTTTCTGCCCTGATGCCTCCATCATCAAAATAGGAGAAGTTCTCTCCCATCAGGTGGATTACGATTTTTGTAAGGGTTGTGGAATCTGCTTTTCCGAATGTCCCCGAGGAGTTATTTCTTTAAAAGAGGAGGCGAGATGAAAAAGGTCATCACGGGAAATCAGGCGGTGGCCTATGGGGTGATCCTGAGCCGTGTGGACGTCATCTCCGCCTATCCCATCACCCCGCAGACAACAATCGTTGAAGAACTATCAGAGCTCACGGCAAGCGGTCGCATGAAGACCGTCTTCTTGAAGGTGGAGTCGGAGCATTCTGCCATGGCAGCTCTGATTGGAGCTTCCACGGGAGGAGTGAGATGCTTTACGGCGACCTCCTCTCATGGATTGGCCTATATGCATGAAATGCTCCATTGGGCCTCCGGGGCTCGCCTTCCCATTGTGTTGGTAAATGTCAATCGGGCCATTGCCCCGCCGTGGAATATCTGGAGTGATCAGAGTGACTCCCTTTCTCAACGGGATACCGGATGGGTTCAACTCTATTGCGAACATAATCAGGAAGTCCTCGACACCGTCCTCCAGGCTTATCGCATTGCAGAATCCGTCAAGCTTCCTGTAATGGTTGTCCTCGATGCCTATGTCCTCTCCCATACTTCTGAGCCTGTAGAGATTCCCACCGCAGAGGAGGTGGATGCATTCTTGCCGCCCTACTGTCCTGAGTATACCATCGATACTCAGGAACCCATGGCCTTTTCAACGATCGCCACACCCGATCATTTTTTAGAGTTTCGATACAAAATTCAAAAAGCGATGGAGCAGGTCCCGGAGATCGCCAAAAAGGTGAACGATGAATTCAGATCCCGGTTCAATCGAGGTTATGGTGCGATAGAAAGATATGGAAAAGAGGAGGCAGACATTCTCCTGATGACCTCTGGCACGGTCACTGGCACCTCAAGGATCGTTGTCGAGAAGCTGAATAGAAAAGGATACGACGTTTGCGGATTAAAGATTAAGCGATTTCGGCCCTTCCCGGTTGAAGAAATTTGTAAGGAAATCAAAGGAGCCAAGAAGGTAGCGATTATTGATAGAAATCTTTCTGCTGGCGTAGGAGGCATCTTTGCGCAAGAATTGAGAGCCTCCCTCTATTCGAGAGAGAAGAGGCCTCAGATCTTTGGATTCGTTTCAGGATTGGGTGGAAGGGATATTACTCCGGAACTCATCGAAGAGGCGATCCAATACACCGTGGACCATCCCCAACCTGAAGAAGAGATTTTATGGTTGGGGCTTAAGAAATGAATAGTGAACAGCCAGCAGTAGGCAGTAGGCAGTGATAAACAGAACAATAAGGCAGGGAGCTTAGATGAAAAAAATGGAAATACCTCTTTCAGAGAATCTCGGTCACGGCCATCTCGCCTGTGCTGGATGCGGCGCAGCGGTCAGTATGAGGCTTACCCTCAAGGCTCTCGGGGAGAAAACCGTCATGATCTTTCCTGCCTCTTGCTGGTCGATCATCCCGGGATTTTGGCCTTACTCAAGTATCCGAATTCCAGTGGTTCATGCCGGTTTTGTCACGGGTGGAGCGACTGCCTCAGGTGTTAGAGCTGCGTTAGATATTCGGGGTGATCACGAGACAGTGGTTGCGGTTTGGGCAGGAGACGGAGCGACCTTCGATATTGGGCTCCAGGCCTTGTCGGGTGCAGCCGAGCGGAATGAAGACTTCATTTATATCTGTAACGACAATGAGGGTTACATGAATACGGGCACACAACGGAGCTCTGCCACACCCCTGTTCGCTTGGACGACAACCACTCCGGTCACAAAGCCCAAAGAAAATCCCAAGAAAGACATCATGGCCATCATGGCCGATCATCAGATCCCTTATGCAGCAACAGCTACGATTGCGTATCCGGAAGATTTGTTAAGAAAAGTGGAAAAGGCGAGGAGTATCCGGGGAACCCGATTCATCCATCTCCTATCTCCCTGCTCTCCGGGCTGGAGAATCCCTTCAGAGATCACCATCAAGGTTTCAAGGCTTGCGGTCCGGTCAAGGGTCTTCCCTCTTTATGAGATCGAGAATGGGATATCCTACACGATTCGAGAAGAACCTCATGTCGTTCCCGTAAAAGAATATTTGAGGCTCCAGGGCCGCTTCAGCCACCTAACCGATTTGGAAATTGAAGTGATTCAAGAAAATGTGGAGAGGACCTGGGAAAGGCTGACAAGAAAGGCCAGCTTAAAATTGAAATGAAGCAATCGGATCGATCGGTTCTGAAGATTCAGGCTTTAGGAATGCCTCGATCTTTTTTTTGATCCCGTCTCTGATCCTTCGAAATACCGCTAATCTTTCTTCAGTGGTTCCTATGGCAGCCGCAGGGTCTTCAAAAGGCCAATGGAGTTTCTTGCCTCGGAACCCGAAGTTTGAGCAGAATTTGGCCGCATCATCACAAAGCGTGATCACGTAATCAAATCTTTGGTTGATAAATTGATCCATGGATTTGGAGGTCTTCTCGGAGATATCAATTCCTATTTCTTGCATTACTTGGATGGCCAGGGGATGGATATAGGCTGAGATGATCCCTCCGCTCTGAGCCTTCCACTTTCCAGAGCCGAGGGTATTTAACAAACCCTCAGCCATCTGACTCCGGACGGAGTTTCCTGTGCAGAGAAAAAGAACCTTCTTAGCTCCTGTCGTCATTTGCCTTAACGTTGGATTAAATCGGCACGTGAGTGCGCTTACAAAACTTCATCATTGACGTTTCTTATACAACTGTTAAGTCAACTTTTCTTCAAGCGGGTCTTCGGAGGGTAGGAGGCTTCGACAACACTCTTCATCCCTCCCCGGGCGTTAAATTCACCCGTGACAACTGCTTGAATGGGTTTGGAGGCTCTAACGAAATCCCTGAGGATCCGGTTCACTGCATTTTCATAAAAAATCCCTAAGTTCCTGTAGGCGTGAATGTACATCTTCAAGGATTTCAATTCCATGCACCGTTTGTCAGGAATATAGCGGATCGTGATTGTTCCAAAATCGGGCAGCCCTGTCCGAGGGCAGACAGAGGTAAATTCTGGAATGGAAACCGTGATCTCATAGTTCTTAAACTGATTTTTGAAACATTCGAGTTTTGGAAGAACGGTATCAATTCCAGAATGGGCGTGCTTGTCAGTATATTTTTTCATAATATTCCCTCTTTATATAACGCATCATAATTGAAAATAGATACATATTCAATAAGTTGTCTTATCCCTCCCCTCCCCTCCCTTCCCCTGGCGGAAAGGGATTGGATCGACTCAACGTCTAATTTTCGGACTTCTCCATGAAGGGGGGATCTGTTTGAAAAAATGGCTTCGAATGATTAGATTAATGGCTGAACGGGAAATTGAGGAAGTTCAAAAGAGGAGATGCGGGAATGGCCAAAAAGATCCTTCGATTATTGTCAAATGATTCAGTCAGGGGAGGAGAGGCTCGAAGTCTTGATGTCGTCCACCCCCCGGATGATGATCTTCTGGACGCCTATTCGCGGGCAGTCATCAATGCTGCGGAGAAGGTGAGTCCATCGGTCGTGAACCTTGATGTCCGGACGAATTCGCGGGGGAAACAGGGCACTCGTTACCGCCTGCCCGAAGAGTTGCGGGGTACGGGGTCAGGTTTTATTTTTACGCCGGATGGTTTCATCCTAACCAATAGTCACGTCGTTCATCACGCTGATAAGATTGCAGTGACATTACCGGATGGACGCCGGTTTGAGGGGGATCTGGTAGGGGAGGACCCAGATACAGATCTGGCGGTGGTCAGGATCAATGGGTCAAATTTCCTGGCCACAACCTTAGGTGACTCCGAGAAAATTCGGGTGGGACAATTGGTCATTGCTATTGGCAACCCTTACGGCTTCCAATGCACCGTGACCTCCGGAGTCGTCAGTGCACTGGGACGCTCTCTTAGGTCCATCTCCGGCCGTCTCATAGACAACATCATCCAGACCGACGCCGCCCTGAATCCGGGAAATTCCGGAGGACCACTTGTCACGTCTCACGGAGATGTCGTCGGCGTCAATACCGCCATGATACTTGCGGCGCAAGGGATCTGCTTTGCCATCGGGATTAATACAGCCAAATTTGTCGCGGGGAGACTCATTAAAGAGGGTAAAATCAGGCGAAGCTATATCGGGCTCGGAGGCCAGAATGTCCCGCTGCTCCGCCGCGTTGTGCGGTTCTATCGCTTGCCCGTTGAAAGCGGCATCCTGGTGGTATCCATAGAAGAGAATAGCCCGGCACAGAGAGCCGGCCTTTCCGAAGGGGACATAATTGTCGGTTTTGATAACCAGCCAGTTACCGGCATCGACGATCTACACAGGATGTTAACGGAAGAGAGAGTGGGAGTGAAAACGACACTGACCGTCCTACGGCACACGGAGAAATTGAGCCTCAGCATCGTTCCCGAAGAATCGAAACCCAGGGAAGATGAATGATCGGTATGGAATCTTAACGGAAAAGGGATAGAGGGTGGATGTGGTCTTCAGGTGAATTGAATTAGACGAGACGCGAGGGGACCATGAATAAAGTGACCGTTGAAAGACTGCCCAACACAAAAGAGATCCCGGGAGCCAAAAGATGGAAGGAGGAAAGAGGCGAGTTCGTTCAGGTTGCCTATCAGGAAGCGATGCACCATTTAGCTGCTTTCGAGATCAGGAAGGGGTTCTCAAGGGGCAACCATTACCATGAGAAGAAGGAAGAAGTCTTCTATGTCTTTCGAGGAAAGATAAAGGCGTCGTTCCTCGATATGGACACTCTTGAGAGGGAAGAAAAGGTTCTTCAAAAAGGAGATAAGATAAGAGTCAACCCCTATTGCGGTCACCTCTTCTACGGGTTGGAAGACACGTTTGTTATCGAATACAGTCCTCAAGCCTACGATAAGGAGGATAGCTATAAAATCGACCTAAGCTAAACGAGGCGGCCCAGTTTTTCTACTTTGCTGGCCGTTCTTCTCCTGATCTCTCCGAATCCCCATTCTGTTTTTCTATAGGGAGTTTGATCCGGAAGGTGGATCCCTTTCCCAACCGGCTTTCCACTTCAATATCTCCGCCGTGACTTTGGATAATTCCGTAGCTGATCGCCAGCCCCAACCCCGTCCCTTTGCCGGTTTCCTTTGTGGTAAAGAAAGGGTCGAAAAGTTTGGAGAGGTGTTCTTTCGCAATGCCACACCCTGAATCGGCGAAAGAGACCTCTGCCATTCCGTCTTTCAGGTTTGTCTTGATGGTAAGGGTCCCTCCATTCCCTGCCATGGCATCGGCAGCGTTGATGATGATGTTCATAAACACCTGCTGAATTTGATCTCCGTCCAGAAAAAGCATCGGAATACTGGTTTTAAATTCTTTGACAATTTTGATATTTTGGAAGCGAGCCTGATTTTCAACAAGGGTGACCGTTCGGTCGATGAGGGTGTGAACATCCCACTCTTTCTTGTCGGGTTTTCTTTGACGAGCGAAGTCCAATAGGCCTCTTACAATATTCCGGCATCGGGTCGTCTGTTGGACGATGTTCTCTAAGTCCCTTTTCCAGGGGTGGCTTTCGTCGACCTTCTTAAGCATCAGAGAGCTGAAGGTGAGGACTCCGGTGAGCGGGTTATTGATCTCATGAGCGACCCCGGCTGCCAGTTCGCCCAGAGCGGCCATTTTACCCGCACGAATGAGTTGATCTTGGACCTGTTGGAGTTCCTGAGTTCTTTCTTGAACTCGATGCTCAAGGGTTTGAGTCCATTCTTCGATGGCATCACGGGACCGTTTCAACTCCGAAATCATATTGTTAAAAGATTCGGAGAGTTCACCAAGCTCATCATGGGACCGGATGGATACGGCCTCCAGGTTTCCATGGGCGGCTGTCTTGGTGGCAGCCAAGAGTCTGCGGATGGGCCGGTTCACAAACCGAGTGAGCAACAGACTCAACAGCAAACTCAGGATGATGACGCTGATGACCCCGGAGATGAGCATCCGTTCGTAAATCTGGGCTTTTTCCTTTTGAAAAGCTTCAAGGCTGATCGTCGTGTCCAGGACGCCCAGGACATTCGTAGTCTTGGGATGGCAGGGGTAACACGAAGACTCATTATAGATCGGGTTAATCAGTCCCAGAAGGCTTCCCCTTTCCGTATGATAGACGCGCGTCTTACTGTCCGAGGGAAGAAGGACCTTTGCCTCCCCCTCTCGATGGCATCCAAAACAGGCCTCGGCTTTCTTGTCGACGACGGTCCCTACCTTGCTACGGTCAGAAGAGACCGTGATCTCACCCTGTTTGTTAAAAATTCTGACCTCGCTAATTCCCTTTCGCTGGGCGACATCATCGATGATCCTTTGATATTCGTCTCGTCGGTCCATGATCATCGCATTACGGATGCTCAAACGGATGGTCTCGCTCAGGTTGAAGGCCTCTTCCTCGGTCTTTTCGATCATCTGCTGAGAAAGGGATCTGATATTGAGATAGAGAAAGATGCCTTCGATCACCACCACCGCGATGATGACGCTGAGAAGAATCTTAGCCTTCAAACTCGTCAGATGCATAAGCTGATCCTAATTTTTATGGAGTCTATCATTCTCAAGCATCAAGAGTAAAGGATTTTGTCTATCCCAAATTCCAATAGGAAGGGAAACCTATTCCCCAAAATGTCATTGAGAGCACCTGAAAGGTGCGTGCCTGCACGCCGAAGTGCTCCGTCAAAGCATCGGGCAAGCAAGAGTCTCGGCACGCAGGCGTGGCAATCCCTCTGAAGTAAGCGAGACTGCTTCGTTTCACTCGCAGAGACAGTTTTTCTAAGTCGAGATTTGGGTCTACCGATCCCATCTTCTCAATGCGTAATATTCCTTTAGCATGACCTCCATGTCCTGGGGCTGGATGGTCTTCCCCGTTTCTTGAAGGACCTCTCGAAAGAAACGGCGAGGCAATTTGTCCTCTTTTGGGGTCACCCCTTCTCTCTGATTGAAACCTCGGGCGAGATTGATGATCCCGGAGGCCATGGCTTTCAGTTCTTTCTTCTTGAGGGAAAGGTTACAAGCAGATTTAATAATCTCTTGAAGATCTTCCCAGGTGATTAGATCCCGATAAAAACGGCAGAGGATGAGGGCATCGAAAAGGGTCATCTTGTCCTCATAATCGATAAAGAGCTTCGCCTTCCCCTTTATTTGATCGGGATCAATCTGGCCGGAAAGTTCAGACTTATAAAAGGTAGCCCTAAGGTGGCAGGCCCCTCGATCCGACGTGGCATAAGCAAGTCCCATTCCCTTCAGCACCCTCGGATCAAAGCCCGCAGGCTCCAGGCCTTTCACATGGATCGCCGTCTCTTCCATCCCCCAAACCTTTGCGACGTGGCGGACTCCCTCTGACAAGATGCGGCCCACTCCCTTTCTGTAAGCAATCTTGGTTAAGATCTCGGCAATTCCGTCCACGTCTCCATAGCGGAGATTTTCTTTAATCTTTTTTCTCTTTGCCGCCTCGATGGCAAATGCTGCCAAATTCCCCGCCGTAATCGTATCCATTCCCAGACGGTCGCACAGATCATTGAGGTAGATGATCTCCTCGATGGATTTCACCATGCAAAGTCCGCCAAAGGCATAGATGGTTTCATATTCCGGTCCCATGATGCGAAGGCCTTCGTGCCTGCCCTGTTTCACTTTAGAGATTTTTCCACAGGCCATGAAGCAATGGGGGCAGGCGATCGAGCTGACCTGACAGCGTTCCATCAGGCTTTCCGCGCTGATCCCTTCCCAGCCCTCCAATGTCCCCTTGGACCAGTATTGCGTAGGGAAGGCGCCAATGGTGTTCATGATGGAAACGAGCATGGGAGTTCCATATCTTCTATACATGTAGACGATCTGATTGTCTTTGACGCGCTCTTTAAACTCCTGAGACAATCTTTTCAGAGAAGTGGGATCAGCGATCTCCCGCCGCCTCTTTCCGTGGAAGGCGATTCCTTTGAGCCTCTTTGATCCCATCACCGCTCCGATTCCTGCTCTTCCAAGAGAACGCCCGTGTTCACTCTCGATCACCGCAAATTTGACCAAATTCTCACCCGCCGGGCCAATGACCAAAGCCCGGGAATCTTTGCCAACCCTCTTGAGAATAGCCTCCTCTGCCTCGTAGGTCACTTTTCCCCACAGGCTTGAGGCGGAGTGGAAAACGACTTCTTGATCGCTGATGTCGAGAAAGATGGGGCGACTCGATTTTCCTTCAATCACGATGGCATCATATCCAGTTCGGCTGAGGGAGAGGGTAATCTTTCCTCCGGAATAGGATTCAGAATAGATTCCTGTCTGAGGAGATTTGGTAAAGACGGCGTAACGGCTGGACCCGTAGAAAGAAGTATCCGCCAGAGGGCCTAAGGTGATGATGAGACGATTTTCAGGCGAAAAGGGATCGACACGGGGTGGATTTTCTTTAAGGAGAAGGTAGGACCCTAAACCCTTTCCGCCCAGATAGGTTCGAAGAATGGTTTCGGGAATGGGTTCGACCGTCGACTTTTTCTTGGAGAGATGGATACGGAGAAGTTGATTAAAAAATCCTTTCATCATTCGCATCTTAAAAGAAGTGGAAGGGTTAAATCAAGGAACATCCTTCGTAAACGTCGCTCCTAATATACACAACAATTTACTAGAAAATACAAAATTCACCCTATTTATCTATTCATGTTATTCCAGTAACTTTATTCCCTGAATCTCTATTGTTGCATGAAACGGGCGATATGTGCAGTCTCCGGGCGTTACTCCTCGGCAGTTTCCTTCTCTGCCTGGTCACGGCCCCAGCAGGAACTTCATTCGCAGGGCCTCCTTTTCTAACCGATGATCCGGAGCCAGTGGATTTCAAACACTGGGAAGCGTACCTCTTTTCTACCGTCGATGCGATGCGTAAGCAGACCGACGTTATGGGACCGGCGTTAGAATTCAACGTGGGGGCCCTCCCCAACCTGCAACTGCACTTAATCATACCCATGGCTTATGCCTCTCCCGCAGACGCTCCCAGCGCTTATGGATTAGGGGATATTGAATTTGGCGTAAAATACCGATTTATTCAAGAAACAGACCATTGGCCAATGGTTGGTATCTTTCCGATGATCGAGATCCCAACTGGGGACGCTGGCCGTGGCTTGGGGAATGGCCAGGCATGGTGGAGACTGCCGCTGTGGCTGCAGAAGAGCTGGGGATCATGGACCACTTACGGCGGAGTCGGCTATGTCATCAACCCTGCCCCTAGGCAGCAAAACTACTGGTTTGGAGGTTGGCTCCTTCAACGCGACTTAAGCCAGCGGCTGACCCTGGGCGGAGAGATTTTTGCCCAGGGGAAGAGCAGCGATGAAATCCGTTCCTTCGCGCTACTCAATCTTGGTGGCTTCTTCAAAATTACACCGAACTTCCAACTCCTCTTTTCTGGGGGCCGCACTTTTGCGGGCGGGAGACATACAATAGGTTACTTAGGCCTTTACTGGACGGGGGGATTGGGGAAGAGAACGAATATTCACACCGAACCGAAGGCTTTGAATCCTTTTTTGTTGCGGCAGGAATAGGCGAATGAAAGGGCCAAGCTGTGTCTGTTATTTGGAAGCAAAGAAAGGAGGTTATCATGTTTAAGATAAGCACGATCATCATCATTTCAATCCTGTTTCTTGCTGGCGTCTCCTTTGGCAGCGATGAAGATGAAATCTTGTTAAAACAGGCCAACAAAATTTTCGGGCCCTTACCGCAGGCGATGGTATCCGAGAAAAATCCGATCAGTCGTCAAAAGGTCAAATTGGGGAAGATGTTTTTCTACGAGACACGGATTTCTGTAGACGGAACCGTGAGCTGTTCCCGATGCCATCCAATCGGTTTGTACGCGGCGGACGGGCTACGAAAGTCAATAGGGAATAACTGCAAAGTCAACCCGAGAAACGCCCCCACCATTTTCAACGCGGCAGGCCAGATTTCTGAGCACTGGATAGGAAACAGAGTAGATGTGGAAGACCAGGCAAAACAAGCGGTGATCGGTCCTCCCTCTTTTGGAATGCCGTCTTACGAAGCGGTGGAAAAGAGATTGAAGGAGATCAAGGGGTATGGCCCCCTGTTTAAGGAAGCGTTTCCACAGGACAAAGATCCGGTCACGGTGGATAATTTTGCGAAGGCAGTGGGAGCCTTTGAAAGAACACTTGTCACTCCATCTCGTTTCGACGCCTTTGTAAAAGGGGAACTGACCGCTCTCTCGGACAATCAAAAAAGAGGGCTTAAAACCTTCGTCGAAACAGATTGTATGACCTGCCATTCAAGCGCATACGTCGGCGGACAAATGTACCAAAAGTTTGGTGTATTCGAACCCTACTGGCAGTATACCAGGAGCAAAGAAATTGATGAAGGAAGATATGTGGTTACAAAGAATGAGAGCGACAAGTATGTATTCAAAGTCCCCATACTTAGAAACGTTGAAATGACATCCCCCTACTTTCATGACGGATCTGTCGATCACTTATACGACGCTGTCCGGATCATGGGTAAAATTCAGCTGGGAAAAGACCTTGACAAGTCTCGGGTTGAAGAAATTGTTACATTTCTGAAATCCTTAACAGGGGAGATTCCTGAAGATGCTCTAAAGATTCCTCTACTGCCGTCAACGAACTGAATCACTGTTTTCTCAATTTTCCCCACAATTGAAAACCACCAATCCATTCATTGGCCTATTTCTGCTTGCCGGCAGGAGGATTTATTGAGAACCAAAGCAAACCATTACTTCTTAGGTAGTTTAAACTGTGACGGTTTCGTTGGGGTTCCGTCCGGAAATGTTTGATGCGACTGTTGGTCGTCCCATACACCCTGTTGAGTCTTCCCAGGGTTTTCCAATTGCCCAGGCCCGGGAGCTTGATTGTCCTCGACGGCATTTGTCGCCCCCGCTTGTAAAATGCTAACTGTAACGCTGCGTGCCTGAAGTTCGCCGCCCTTTTCGATGTATTCGATTGTAACCGGCCTGTCATTTTTGAGCTCGCTAAAAGATAGGCTCTTTCCACTATCGTTTCTAAGGATTGTATCCTCAGAAACGGTGAAAACCATCTCCTCCCCATCGCCCGTAACAGCAACCGATCTCGCGGAATCATCCACTCCACTAATCAAACCGCTGAACAATCTTGGCATTTCCAGTTCCGGAGAGCCAGAGCGCTTCGGAGCAAGAACAGGAGCTGATTTCTCCTCGGGGATTGGAGAGGAGCTCTCTTTCGGGGACCCTTGAGCTTCGGGAAAGGGAAGGTACTTCTCCGGAATATTGGAATAATCATCGGTAAAATGAATAGTTCCTTTATCGTCGATCCACTTATAAACCTCCGCATGAATTAAAAAAGGAATTATTAGGAAACTGATTATACATGTGGTTATCAAAACTCTTTTTTGCATGATATCACCTCCTAAGTTCCCTTACCTCCCGACCCCTCTTCACAAAGAGTTTAGCTTCTTGCGTCACCCGGCATCCTTAATCTTATCAAAAATTTATCAAGAAATGTCAAATTTGTCAATCAAGCAACTCTTTTGGGTTTTAGACTTGACTAAAGATATGGAATTAGATATGTGTTGTGTAGGAAATCTGGAGAAGAAAGGAGAGACGATGAAGGAAAAAGTCATTATTTACGGGAAGGCGGGGTGACCCCATACGGAAAAGGCTAGGTCAGCCCACGGCAAGAATGCGACCTATTACGATGTGCAAGCAGACGGCGCAAAACTGGAGGAAATGCTAAAGCACTCCAAGGGCGTTCGAAATGTGCCTGTCATTGTTGAGGGAACCAAAGTAACAGTCGGTCATGGAGGGTCCTGAGGGGTCTGAACAGCCGGTAGTATACCGGTACGTCCGATAATAACACGGAGCAAGGTTCATCCCTCTTTGTTCTCAGGCCTCTGAAGCGAGCCACAGGCTAAGCCCACAGTAGAGAGAATATCCCTGTTAAGCGATAGGGCTGTTAATCCCGACCGTGGTGATGTTAACCCCCGTCATGATGCTCGCCAAACTCATGAGGGTGACCGTAGTAGGGATATCCGTAATCGCGGTCGTAGTAGGAATAGGGATAGTCATGATAACCACGGTCATACACTGCACAACCCGCCAACATCAGCTCTATGAGCAGAATGAATCCTTAAAACGTAATCTTCTTTTTATTCATTAGCATCACTCCCTTTCTCTAATACTTGGTGTAATCACTAAGCTCTTGAGATTTAACGAAGGCGGCAGTCAATTGAGGGTTTTTTGAAAAAAGAGGAGAGTCAGTCTCTATTTCCGGCGTTCGAAAACGTCTTTATTTGAATAGCTTCTCCGTCTGTAACAACGGTGATGGCACCCTGGACATCGGTTCGATAAAGGGTTACGCCCAATTGCCGGTATCTCTTCAATGCTTCCGGATGGGGAAGTCTTCCGATATTTCTTTCGCCCACACTGAGAATGGCATAGGTTGGCTTCACCCTCTCCAGAAAAAGCGCCGAGCTCGAAGTGCCACTTCCGTGATGAGGAATCTTGATAATGTCGGATCTGAGGGGATAATCTCTTCTCAGCATCCGCTCCTCTGCTTCTTTTCCAATATCCCCTGTCAGAAGGACAGACACATTTTTGAATCGAAGCTTCATGACCAGGGAGGCGTTGTTCACATCCCGAGGATTATGGGTCCTCTTTTGCGTTACCCTCCGCATCGGCGGGTTTAGGACGGAAATCTCAACCCCATTGATGGTTTGAGGGAGCGTTTCTTCATTAAGGGACTGGATCCTGATTTTCTTCTCGTTAAGAGTTCCCCTCAACTGGAGATAGGACTCTGATTCTGTCCGAGAACCATTATCCCAGAATTGGCCAATGGAAAACTCTGAGGCAATGAAGTTTAACCCTTTCAAATGGTCCGGGTCAGGGTGGGTGAGGACGAGGGTGTGAATCCTCCGTATCTTCTTGTTCCATAGAAAGGGGGCGATGACATTCTTTCCGGTGTCGAAACGATCATCATAAAGGCCTCCTCCGTCGACGAGCATCCGTTTCCCCTGCGGGAATTCAATCAGAATGGAATCTCCCTGACCGACATCTATAAAACTCAGCTTGAGATCTTTCTGGAATGAATCTTTTAAGTTCCAGAATGCCAAATCGAGAGCAGATACGATGCAGATCCCCCAAAAAAGATATCGGGCCGCTTTTCGTTTCTTAACGTGTACGGATAGGAAAAGGAGAAGGTAGAAAAGGATGATTTCAAAAGGCGTTGGCGTTGAGACGAAGAGTGAGGCAAATGGAAGAGAGCTGAAGAAAGCCAATACTCTAAGAAGCATCATGGTGACGAAACTGTTGACGTTGATCAGGAACGTGGCCAGGGGGGTGAAGACGAAAGAGAAAATGGAGGCGGAGAGACTCAAAGGGACGATCAGGAATCCCACCCAAGGGACGATGAAGAGGTTCGTGAAGAATCCGATGGGGGCGAAACGGTTGAATTGAAGGGCAACAAAAGGTGCAGTCCCGATGATGGCCACCGCTGTGACGAGAAGGGAGAGCGCGATATATCTCACGATATTCTTCTTCCATGAGATTCTCACAAGGGCGGAAATTCCCTCCTGCCTAAACTCTTGAAGGATGCGTGGCACCAGGTAGAGGATCGACAGAACAGCCAGGAAGGAAAGCTGGAAGGAGACATCGAAAAGGGAAGGAGGCGAGAAGAGGAGGATGAGAAAGGCGGCCAGGGTCAGGGTGTGCAGCAGGTTTCTCTCCCGGTTAAGCAAAATGGAAACGAGGAAGGTGATCACCATGATGGCCGATCGGACGACCGAAATCCCTCCGCCCGCGATGAAGGCATAGAGGATGATGCAGGGGATCGTCAGGCCGGCGGCCCACTTTCTGACGGGAATGGAGAGGAGGAGAAATTCGGATCGCTTTAAAATCCATATCAGCAGAGAGAAAGAAAGGAAAGCCACGATTCCGAATTGATCCCCGGAAATAGCCAGGAGATGGGCTGTCCCGGTGACGATGAACCGTTCTTTTATCTCTTCCGGAATCTCACCCTGCTCACCCAGGACAAGGGCCTTGAAAATGCTCGAGGCCGGAGGATTCGTTTCCCGATCTAAAAAATCCCGGATACGATCCCGCCAGCGCTCCACCCGCAAGATCACAGGATTCTTAAATCCCTCACCCAGCTTGACCCATCCTTTTTTCTCGGAGAGAAATCCGACGGTGTAGATCCGTTCAAGGGCAAGGTGGCGTTCATACGAAAACCCAGCTGGGTTGTGAAACCCACGGGGTGGATAAAGCCTGCAAGAAAGCCGAAGGCGATCCCCTACTCGAGGTGAGCGCTCTTCCTCTTTAAGGAAGATGAGGAGAAGGCCGTCCGCGGGGAAGTGGCGGTTCGACAGAATGACCTTTTGCGACCGAATGAGCAATTGGGTTCTTCCCCGCGAATATTCTGGCGGACGATCGATAATCCCCTCCAAGGAGATTCTGTCCAGGCCCGTGAAATGAGAGATGTGGGAGGACGAGTGTGGCGGACGAAGATAAAGTTGGATTGAAAAAATTCCGAGGAGGAAGAAAATGGAGAAGGCCGTCCAAGTGCCCATGCGGGCTCTTCTGGTGACGAGCGAGAGGGCCCAGACGCACAGCAGTATGAGAAGGAACATCCATCCTTGGGGAAGGAGAGGAAAGTCGAAATGACCGACATAGATCCCAAGGGTGTAGACGATGAAGATGGGAATGAGAGGAAGACGAAAGGGGCCGCTCATGTCGGCCTCAAAGGGGTCAGCCTTTTAGTAATTCTTGGGCTACCACCCAGCGCTGAATCTGATTGGCTTCTTCATAAATCTGGGTGACCTTGACATCCCGCATCATCCGTTCCACAGGATACTCTTTCATGTACCCGTAACCGCCGAGAATCTGGACGGCATCCGTGGTCACCTTCATGGCGATTTCGGAGGCGAAGTATTTCGAGATGGCCGAGAGTTTTTCTGTGTCCTTGCGTTTTCCGTCAATTTCAGAGGCGGCCTTATACACTAAGGCCCGAGCGGCTTCCAAGTGAGTGGCCATATCGGAGATCATGAATTGAATCGCTTGAAAGGAGGAGATGGGTTTGCCGAATTGGGTCCGCTCATTGGCATAACGTACGGCGAAGTCAAGGGCTCCCTGAGCAATGCCCACGGCCTGCGCCCCGATGACCGGTCTCGACATGGTCATCGTATCCCTCGCGATCTTCCAGCCTTCTCCTTCGTCTCCGAGGCGATTTTCTTGAGGTATCCGACAGTCTTCAAAGATCACATCCGCCGTTACCGAACCCCTCATCCCGATCTTCTCCTCTTTCTTTCCGAAAAGTAGACCGGGGGTCCCCTCTTCCACGACGAAAACAGAAATTCCTTCAGCTCCGCGTTCTGGTTGGGTCGCTGCAAATACGGAGTAAAATTTGGCCAGACCCCCATGGGTCACGAAGCCTTTGCGCCCGTTGATCAGGTAACCGTTCCCTTCTTTCTCGGCCATCGTCTTGATAGAGGAGGGTTCCAACTCTCCTTCCGGTTCTCTCAGCGCAAAGGCGGCGAGCCGGTTCTTCTCGGAAATCTCCGTGAAATAGACATCTTTTTGGGACGGATTCCCTCCTAATAGAATGGGCAACGTCCCGAGCCCCTGGGACAGGATGAGGAGGGAGGAGGAACCACAAACCTTTGCAAACTCTTCGACGACAATGCAGAAGGAGGTCACGTCTCCATCGGTTCCCCCATAGGATTCAGGGAGGAGAAGGGAGAGGTAACCTTGTTTGCCAAGGGCCTCTACCAGGTCCCAAGGAAATTCTCCGGCGGCGTCGATCTTGGCCGCTCGGGGTTGGACAATCCTCTGGGCCGTTTTTTCAGCAGCAGCCCTGATCATGGCTCTTTCTCTTTCAATGTCTTTCATTCTACTCGCAGCATGGAGGAAATAGGAAGAATATTATATAAGTTGGAACATTAATGGACGAGAAGTCTTTTGTCAAGGGCAAAAGTAATGTCTCAGAAGGCGTAAACTGAAGAGGAAGGCTGCCTATACCATGAATGACCCGCAGTCCTAACGCTTCGATAAGACGGCCATTCTTATGAGCCGAGGCACAGACCGGCATTCTTTCAGACCTTCTGGGGCGTGGCAAGAAAAGCCGAAAAATATTTGACTTTACTGTGTGAAATAATATAATTACTAGTTTAAAATAATTTACGGAAGGAGGGGAAAGATGGATGCCAGGGATTAAAATAAAGGAAAACGAATCTTTCGAAAATGCGCTCAGGCGTTTTAAAAAACAGGTAGAAAAAACGGGCATATTGTCAGAGATTCGAAAAAGGGAGCACTACGAAAAGCCGAGTATCAAACGGAAGAAGAAAGCGTTGGCTGCCAAGAAAAGGGCAATGAAAAGAATGAGAAAAATCATAGAGAGGGCTTAAAGGATGAATTTGGAAGAGAGACTGGTCGAGGAAATGAAACAAGCGATGAAGTCCAACGATAAACTGCGACTTTCCACCATCCGGATGATTCGTTCGGCCTTAAAAAATAAGGAGATTGAACTGCGAAAGAGATTGGAAGACGAAGACGTCGTCAAGGTGATCCAAGTCATGGTGAGAAAGGGTGAGGAGTCTGTTGAACAATTCCAAGCGGGCGGACGTGTGGACCTGGTGGAAAAGGAAAAGAAGGAGATAGAGATACTGAAATCCTTTCTCCCCCAGCCCATCAGCCAGGAAGAGATTGTAAAGATCATCGACCAAAGTATTCAAGAGACTCAAGCTTCGTCCCCAAAGGACATAGGAAAAGTGATGAAATCCGTCATGCCAAAAATTGGAGGGAAAGCGGACGGAAGACTGATCAATCAATTGGTGAAAGAAAGGCTTTCCCCATGAATTCCCCCTCTTGATACGTAACCTAATTCCTTTTTTCACGCTTTATGGACGATCGTTCCCTCAAGTTCTTAGAGTTCTACCATTTATTGGATATCCTAAAAGAGTATTCCATTTCCCCCCTGGGTCGAAAGCGCTGTGAAGCCTTGAGACCGTCCAAAAACCTTTCTTTGATCCAGTCCAGATTGACAGACGTGATGGAACTCAAGAACGTCTTGGAAACAGAGGGCGACATTCCTCTCACAGGGGTGAAAGATACTGAGGGGATTCTAGATAAATTGGAAATCGATGGGTCCGTCCTCGACGTCGGGGAATTATTAGATCTTTATTATCAAATCGTATTATGCAAGGGGCTCCGGCGATTTTTTCAAAAGCTGGAGCCTGTCAAGGCCCTCCATCTTCAGGAGAAAATCTCCAAACTTTCTTACCAAAAGGCGCTGGAGAAAGAGATCTTACGGGCGATCAATACGAAGGGTGAGATCCTCGACCGAGCCAGCCCGGCCCTCCTCGATCTCCGCCACCGGCTGGGCGAGGCCAGAGAAAAAGCGAAGGGAGTGCTCGAATCCCTCCTCCATCGAGAAACGCTTCAGCCCATCTTCCAGGAACAATTCATCACTCTGAGAAACGGGCGCTATGTTCTTCTCATCAAATCCGATTTCAAAAATCGGTTAGAGGGGATTATCCATGATCAATCGCAAAGCCGGATGACTTTTTTCTTCGAGCCCCTTCAGGCCGTCGGTCTTAACAATGAGATCAATGTCCTCACCGGAGAGGAGAAGGAGGAGGAATATCGAATTCTGGCAGATCTTTCGGACAAGGTCCGAGAGGAAAGGCAAAACCTGCGGGCCGACTTTGAGATATTAGGAGAACTGGACCTCCTCGATGCGATGGCCAAGCTCTCCTCACGCTTAAAGGCGGTTTCTCCTCCGTTGAATGAGGCGGGCAGGATTGAGATGAGAGGGGCTCGAAATCCTCTCCTCTTGCTTCAACGCGAAGATCGGGTGGTTCCCATCCACCTCCGGATGGGAGACGGGAAGAAGGTCCTCATTGTGAGCGGGGCGAACGCAGGCGGCAAGACAGTGGCCCTGAAGACATTGGGTCTTCTCACCTTGATGATTCAATCCGGCCTGCCCATCCCTGTCGCAGAAGGAAGCCAGGTTGGGATCTTTGAGGACGTCTTTGCGGTGATCGGCGACGAGCAGAATATTGCGGAAAATTTGAGCACCTTCTCCAGCCATCTTCTCCGGGTGAATCAAATCTTAGAAAAGGCTGGATCCCGTTCCCTCGTCCTTCTGGACGAGCTAGGAGTAGGAACCCATGCCCAGGAGGGATGCGCCCTGGCCATGGGTTTTCTGGATCGATTCCGCGAGAGAGGAGCTTCGGTAGTGGTCACCACGCACTTTGATCGGCTCAAGGCCTATGGGTACCTTTACCCCGATGTGGAGAACGTAACGGTTGAGTTCGACGAAGGGACTCTGGAGCCCAAGTACACACTCATCTATGGATCCTCAGGGTTGAGCAATGCCTTCTTGATCGCAGAGAAGTTGGGTATCTCTGAGAAGGTGCTCGAAGCAGCCCGTGTCCATCAGGACGGAAGCGGCGAGGAGATCGTCCGTGCTTTAGAGACCTTGGAGAGAATGAGGAGGGAGGCAGAAAGAGAAAAGCTGCAAGCCTCCAAGTTAAAGGAGGAGGCTGAGATCGAAGGTCAGAGGCTCAAAAAGATACTTGGGATAATCAAGGAGAAGAGACTGGAGATTTATTCCAAGGCTGAGGAGAAGGCAAAGAAGGCGATTCAGAAGGTTGAAGAGGAGTTGAAGGAATGGGCCCGGAGTAGGAAAGAGGAGAAACCCCATCTCCGTCTTCACCGTAGAGAGCTCCAGGAGATCAGGGAAAAATCATTCCCGCCCGTTAAGAGAAAAGGAGGTTCTGTGGCTCCGGGTGGCTTGAAGGTCGGGGAACGTGTTAGAATTGAGAGCCTTCGGAGCGACGGGATCTTGATGAGCCTTGTCAAACCGTTGAACCGAGCCGAGGTGCTGACGGATAAAGCCAGGGTGAAAGCTCCCCTGTCCGAGATCGTTCAGGCGGAGGATGGCGAGGAAAAGGAGGAGGCAAGGATTGAAGATAGGCCCTTTTTAAAAGGGGCGAGCGAGGAGCCCTCTTCTGAGTTGAACGTCATCGGCCTGACCGTGGAGGATGCCCTTCCCAAGGTTGACAAATTTATCGATCAAGCCCTTCTCCATGGATTGGAGAAAGTCCGAATCATCCATGGGGTGGGTTCTGGGAGGTTGCGAAATGCCATCGGTCAATACCTGGGCGGACATGGGGCGGTTAAGAGTTTTTCTTCCGGGGAGACACTGAAGGGAGGTCGTGGGATCACGATCGTTGAATTGAGGTAAGCCCCGTTAGAAGATAGGTAATCTTCTTACAGGGGCAAAGGAATCGAATCTTTATTCATGTCATCCTCGCCATAAATGGAGGGGCTTTCTAACGGGGTAAATCGCTTGGCCACGGGATTCCTATCCGACGAAAAGGTTTCAGAGATTCGGGATCGGTCCAGCATTCTGGAAGTGGTCTCGGATTATGTGACCCTTAAAAAGACCGGAAGGAACCATAAGGGGCTCTGCCCGTTCCATTCGGAAAAGACGCCTTCCTTCATGGTCAATGAGGAGAAACAGATTTTTCACTGCTTCGGCTGCGGGGAAGGAGGGGATGTCTTCACGTTTTTGATGAAGGCGGGCCATTTTTCTTTCCCCGAGGCGGTGGAGGAACTGGCAAAGCGTTATGGGGTGAGGCTCCCCACCCGCGAGCTTTCCGCATCCCAAAAGAAGGAAATGGGCAAAAAGGAGAGCCTCTTTGAGATCAACCGGATCGCCTCGGAATATTTCCGCGATCTCCTGACGGAGCGGCGGGAAGGAGAAGAGGGCAGAAGATACTTATCTCAAAGAGGGATCAGCCAGGAGGTCGTTGCGGAACATGGGTTGGGATATTCCGCCGACCGCTGGGACGGGTTGGTCGAGCATTTGCGCGGGAAAAAGGCTTCTCTCGACCTGGCTCGCGAACTGGGGTTGATCTTTCCCAAGAAGAGAGAGGGCTGGTACGATGCCTTTCGACGCCGGGTCCTCTTTCCCATCTTCGATCTTCATCAGCGGATTGTCGGATTCGGCGGAAGGATGATCAAAGAGGGAGAACCCAAATATCTCAATTCCCCGGAATCAGGCATTTATCATAAAGGAGAGGTCCTCTACGGGCTCCAGGTGGCCAAGCGTTATGCGACGGAGAAGGATTGTGCGATCGTGGTCGAAGGCTATTTTGATCTGTTGACCCTCCACCAATATGGATGGAGGCACAGTGTGGCCACGTTAGGCACGGCACTGACCCCGCAGCACATTCGAACCCTGAAGCGATACACCAGAAACTTGATCACCCTCTTCGATGCGGACCAGGCAGGTGTGCAGGCAGCCCTCCGCTCTCTTCCCCTTTTCTTAGAAGAGGAAGTGTCGGCAAAGACGGTTATCCTTCCAAAGGGAGAAGACCCGGATGGGTTTCTGAGAAAAGGAAATTTGGAAGACTTTGCGAAAAGGGTGGAGCAGGCTGTTCCGCTCATCGATTTCTTTTTTGAACGGCTGACGAAGACATATGATGTGAGGTCTGTCGACGGGAAAGTGAAGATAGCCAAAGAGGGAGTGGCCCTCCTCGGTAAAATCCCGGACAGGATTCGAAGAGATTTCTACACAAAGGCCTTAGCCGAGAGGCTGGATGTCAAAGAATCCTTTCTGCATGAAATGCTCCGGCCCTCGGGCAAGGAGCCAGCCAAGGGAGGAGAGAACTTAGCAAAATCATCCGTGGAGACGACTTTTCCGAAGTCAGAAGAAATGGTCATCCGCCTCATGGTTCACCATCCTGAAGTCATTCCCACCATCTCAAAAGAGGGCGTCCTGAAGGAGTTTGAGAGCTCGAGTTTGCAAAAAATCGCCGAGGTTCTGGAGGATTTTTATCAGAGAAAAGGAAGGCTTGATCTGCCCGAGGCCTTAGCCAGTTTCGACGAAACGCTCAAAGGAAGGTTGTGTGAATTTGCCTTTCAAGAAAGTGGACTGGAGGGCGGGGATCGAGGAAAGATCTTGCAGGACTGTATCCAAAAAATTCGTGAAAGGAGGCTGAAGAAGGAAAAAGCCGAGTTGCTCAAGAGGATTAAGGAGGCGGAGAAAGATCAAGAGGGAAGAAGGCTCGTCCCTCTTTTGAAGGAACACCAGGAGCTGGCGAAAAGGGAGAAAGACCTTCAAAAAGATGGTTTTCGGAAAGGGTAGGAGAGAAGTCTATGGCCAAGGGAGGAAAAATCAAAGAAGTTGAGCAATTGATCGAGTTGGAGGGAGAGAAAGGCTTTCTGAACTTTCCGGACGAGGCGAGTGGACTCCCTCCGAACGATATCGTCTCCTCTGATCAAATCGATGATGTCCTCATGATGTTCGATGAAATGGACATCGACGTGGTGGAGGATCTCCAGGGGTTGAAAGTAGAGGAGGAAAAGGCCGTAGAGAAGGAAGAAGAGGAAGGCGATGAATTGGAAATGGAGGCCCTCGGCAAGGCCACGGACCCCGTCCGGATGTATCTCCGTGAGATGGGATCGGTTTCCCTTCTCACCCGAGAAGGGGAAGTGGAGATTGCCAAGAGGATTGAGAGCGGTAAAAGAGAGGTGCTGAGCGTCGTCTTGAACTGCCCCATGGCAGTGAAAGAGGTCATCAATCTGGGCGCCCTGATTAAGGCCGGCAAAGTGGAGATCCGAGAAGTGACCAACGAGATCGATGAGGAGGAGGCCAGCTTTGAGGAAGAACAGATCCAGAAGAAAAAGATTCTGGAGCTCATCGAAAAGATCAAGCGAAAAAGCGAAGAGATCCGGAGGCTCCTGAAGGGCAAGGCCGTGTTGAACAGGAAAGTTCGGAAAAAGGTTGAGAAGAAACAAAAGGGGACGAAGAAAAAGGAGAAGAAGGGAACGAAGAAAAGACAAACAGAGATTAAAAAGAAGCAAGAAGAGATCATGAAATTTTTCAACCAGATGAATCTGAGAGACACCCAAATCAACAGGGTCGTTCAAAAGATGAAACAGATGCTGAACCGAGTGGAGAAAGGGGAGGCTGAAATCAAGAGGATCGAAGATAGGCGGGGGATTTCTGTCGAGGAGGCGCGGACCTATCTGAAAAAGCTGAAGGCAAGGAGTGTGAGCGAGAAGACACTTCTCAGAACCCGAGCATTGAGCAAAGCGGATTTCCGGGAAATTTCCCGATCGGCCATGAATGTCCAAAGGAAGATCCATAAAATGGAAACAGAGTGCGGGTTGACGGCTGGCAAGTTGGCCACCGCGGTGAAGGCCATCGTGGAGGGGGAGACCAAGGCCAAGGAGGCCAAGAGCGAACTGGTAAAGGCCAATCTGAGGCTGGTCGTCTCCATCGCAAAAAAATATATCAATCGGGGACTTCAATTCTTAGACCTCATTCAGGAGGGGAATATCGGGTTGATGAAGGCGGTGGATAAGTTTGAATACCAACGAGGTTATAAATTCAGCACCTATGCGACCTGGTGGATCCGGCAGGCCATCACACGAGCCATCGCCGATCAGGCACGGACGATCCGGATTCCCGTTCATATGATCGAGACGATCAACAAATTGATCCGGACCACGAGATTCCTCGTTCAGGAGATGGGGAGAGAGCCGACTCCCGAAGAAATTGCTGAGAACATGGATATGGCTTTGGATAAGGTGAGGAAGGTGCTGAAGATTGCCAAAGAACCCATCTCCCTTGAAACCCCCATCGGTGAGGAAGAAGATAGCCACTTAGGGGACTTTATCGAAGACAAAGCCGTCATCTCCCCCCAGGAAGCCGTGATCAGCGCCAATTTATCCGAACAGACTCGGAAGGTACTGGCGAGCCTCACCCCAAGAGAGGAAAAGGTTTTAAGGATGCGGTTTGGGATTGGAGAGAAATACGACCATACGCTCGAAGAGGTGGGACAGGATTTTGACGTCACGCGGGAAAGAATCCGGCAGATCGAAGCAAAGGCATTAAGGAAATTACGACATCCCAGCAGGGCGAGAAGGTTGAAAAGTTTCCTTGAGACATAGCGTTCTAATTCGGATTACGGAACGCGGAATGAGGAATAAAAACCTTAAATTCATATTCCGCAATCTACAATCCGCAATCCGCATTGGAGTTAGGGTTGACACCCTTGAGGGATGGCATATAATAAGGATGGGCCCATAGCTCAGCTGGAAGAGCCACCGGCTCATAACCGGTAGGCCCCTGGTTCGAACCCAGGTGGGCCCACCAGGAAAGAGGGAATCTCTTATGCACTCTTTGGGGAAAAAAGAAAGGACGCTCCGTGAGCCTGGACGGGACAAAAAGAGTGCACGAAAAGGGTGCACTCTTTTTGTTTGGGACGAACGTGCAGGGAACGGTTAGTGTCATGACGGGTTTGTCACCCTTGCCTACGGCAGGCAGGCGCGAACGATGAAAATCATAAATCCCCTCCCGCCCCCCTTTTGGTAAGGGAGGGTTGGGGGGATTTGGAAATCTATTTTCCAGGCGATTCGACGGATAGGAGGCAACGGTTGAAAGACCAATTAAAACTGCTTTGGGAGCTTCAGAAGATAGATCTTGAACTGAAGTCCATCAAGGAGGAGAAGGACCGGCATCCCAAGGAGATCAAAAAACTGGATGAAAGGCAGAGGATCGAGAAGGAGAGGATTCAGAAGGAGAGAGAAAAGGTCGAATCGTTAGAGAAGACGCGGAGGCAGAAAGAGGCGCATCTCAGCGCCGAGCAGGAAAAAATCAAGCGGGCAGAAGGAAGGATGTCTGAGGTAAAGACCAACAAAGAATATCAGGCCCTTCTGACAGAAATCGATGCCCTCAAGGAAGCGAACAGCCGGATGGAAGAGGAGATCCTCCAGGTGATGGACGAAATCGATGAACTCAAGAAGGACCTCTCTAAAAGGGAAAAGGAAATGGGGGGCATACTGGAAAAGATTGAAGGAGAGCGAAAAAAACTTCAGGAAAAGATGGTCCTCGGTGAGAAGGCCTGGAACGAACGAATGGAACGAAGGGAGGTCCTTTCTAAACAGATCGAATCCAAACTGGTTAAGCTGTATACTACCTTGAAGGAAAAGAGGCAGGGGGTGGGCGTGGTCAGCGTGAAGAGTGAGACTTGCCAGGGCTGTTTTGTACATGTCCCCCCTCAAATGTTCATCGAGGTTCAAAAAAACGATGCCCTCATCCGGTGTCCCCACTGCAACCGGATCCTCTATTGGGATGGAGATCGAGATAGAAAATGAAATCCTCGGGGCCCGAAGGTCGATTGATCATTTATATTGATGGGGCCTCCAAAGGAAACCCCGGAAGGGCGGGGGCAGGGATTCTCATCACAAATGGAGAAGGGAGGAAAATCTCTGAGGTGAGCCGTTATCTCGGTCACAAGACCAATAACGAAGCGGAATACTGGGCCCTCCTTTTAGGGCTGAGGGAGGCCGGACGACTGGAGGGTGAAAGCGTTCAAATCCTCACCGATTCAGAATTGGTGGAAAGACAAATGAATGGCCTCTATCGCGTGAAAGATTTAAATTTAAGAGCCCTCCACAAAAGGGTGCTTCAGAATGTAAGAAGATTTTCATCCTTTGAGATCCGGTCCATCCCGAGGGAGGAGAATAAAGAGGCGGACCGTTTGGCAAATCAGGCCATCGAGAGGAGGATGACGAGGGAGAAAGGCAAGAGAGTTTGAAGAACTCTCTTGATTGAACAGATTACAAGAAATGATCGGTGCAATCATAGAGTTCGAGGTGCTTTCAGAAATCTCGAGAAAGGAGGGAGGTCGAAGGGAAACAGATGGTCGCTCCTCCTGAGAACTTGCCACGCAGGAAATCAGGAGGGGAGGAAAGTCCGAGCTCCGCAGGGCAGGGTGGTCCGTAACACGGACTGTTCCCGAATTCTGCAAGGCAGAGTTCGGGAATAAGGAAAGTGCCACAGAAAAGATACCGTCCCGACGAAAGTCGGGATAAGGGTGAAAAGGTGAGGTAAGGGCTCACCAGTACCCCGAGCGATCGGGGTAGCTCGGTAAACCCCACCCGGAGCAAGACCAAATAGGCCCCGTTCCCGCAAGGGGAAGAAGCGCCCATTCGAATTTCCCTCCGCCTCTGGCGGTGGAAAAACGGGGCGGGTTAGGTCGCTTGAGGCCGTGGGCAACCAGGGTCCTAGATAAATGGCCATCCTCCCGATTCCAGCTGGAAAGCAGGAACGGGACGACAGAACTCGGCTTATGGTTCCTTTTGACCGCCCTCTTTTTTTTCTATCTCATGCCTTCTCCTTTTTGTGCCTTGAAATGTTTGTTCCGTTTTTACCTACTTCCATTTGATTGCGACACGGTCCCGAAAGGGAGCTGGGGGGTGAAGAAAGTTAATCGATGAAGAAAACTCTTTCCCCTGACGCAAGAAGACGACGCAACGAGCTGATCATCATTGGGATCATCTCCATCCTTATCCTCATCTTTACAACCCTCGAGATGAAGTTTCCCCAAATCGGAGGGAAAATTCCTGTTGCCAACAATATCATTATCTTCAGCCTCATCAATATTAATATCATCCTGATCCTTCTGCTGATCTTTCTGGTGATCCGGAATCTTGTTAAACTGATCTTTGAGCGGAAACGGAAGGTTCTGGGAGCCAGGCTCAGAACCAAATTGGTGGTGGCTTTTGTCAGCCTTTCTCTCGTTCCAACCATCCTTCTCTTCTTCGTAGCCGTGGGCTTCATCACCAATAGCGTGGAACATTGGTTCAGCGCCCAGGTGGAGCAATCCCTGCAAGGTTCCTTAGAGGTGGCTCAGACCTATTATCGAGATTTTGCCAACGATGCGGTCGCCGCTGCTCAACAGGTCAGTAAGTCCCTCTCGGAGCAGGGCATTCACAAGGGATCAAGGGAAGTAGGGTTTTTGAGGGAACAACTCGAAGCCAAACGAAAAGAATATTATCTCAGCACCCTAGGGATATTCTTGGCGGATGAAGGGAATATGATTAGCGTGGAAGATCCCACGCTCAAATCTCTTTCCCTCCGAGTTCCGAAGGATTCGCTGGCGGCAGGGCTATCAGGGAAAGAGGTTTCCAAAATTTTGTCTGTGGGAGAAGGGGAGATGATTACCGGGATCGCCCCTATTTTCAATGCTTCGGGAGAAGGAGAGGTCGTGGGCATCGTTGTGGCATCGCATTTTATTCCGAAAAGTCTGACGGTGAAGATGCATGAGATCTCACAGGCTTATGTGGAATATAAGCAATTAAAGATCTTGAAAAAGCCGATCAAATTTAGCTACATGATGGCCCTGCTCATGGTCACCCTTCTGATCGTTTTCTCAGCGACCTGGTTTGGTTTCCATCTGGCCAAGGATATCACGGTCCCCATCAAAGACCTGGCAGAGGCCACCTCTCGAATCGCTTCAGGAGATCTCAATTTTCGAATTCAGATGAAGGCGGCCGATGAAATTGGCATGCTTGTCCAGTCCTTCAATCAGATGACCGGGGACCTCCAGGTGAGCCGTTCGGAGCTGGAGCAGCGGAAGAAATATATGGAGATCGTCCTGAAAAACGTGGCCGCCGGAGTGATCTCCATTGACGAAAAGGGAAAGGTGAGCACGATCAACACGTCCGCGGAGCAGATGCTGGAGATCAAGGGAGAAGCCGTCCTGGAGAAAGATTTCTCCGAGGTCTTGCCGAGGGAGTATGTGGGACAGGTTGAGCGACTGCTCGACGAACTCAAATCTTCCCGGAAGGATTCCATCGAGAGACAGGTCATCGTGAACTTGGAGGGGAAATCGCTATCCCTATTGATTAATCTGACGACCTTGAAGGATGAGGAGGGGAAATCCTTGGGGGTCGTGGCTGTCTTCGACGACCTCACCCAGCTGATCAAGGCCCAGAGGATGGCAGCCTGGAGGGAGGTGGCTCGCCGGATTGCTCATGAGATCAAGAACCCCCTCACCCCCATTCAACTCTCCGCACAGCGGCTGAGGAAACGGTACTTGGAAAAACTTCAACCCGATGGGGCGGTTTTTGATGAGTGCACTCGAACGATTGTGAAACAGGTAGAAGAATTGAAAGGGATGGTCAATGAGTTTTCAAACTTTGCCCGGATGCCCGCTTCCCAACCTACTCCCAATCATCTCAATGAGATCATTGAGGAGACACTCGCTCTCTTCCAGGGATTCCAAAAACAAGTCCGATTTGAATTCAATCCCGATGATCTTCCCGTCCTCAACGTCGACCGGGATCAGATGAAGCGGGTGATGATCAATTTGATCAAGAATAGCCTTGCCGCCATGGAAAACGGAGGGAGAATCAGAATCCAGACGAGTTACAATCCCCAACTGCAGACAGTCCGCCTTGAGGTGAGCGACGATGGTTGCGGGATTCCCGATGAAGACAAGGAAAGATTGTTCGAGCCCTATTTCTCCACGAAGAAAACCGGTACGGGATTAGGGCTGGCCATTGTCAACGCGATCATCTCCGATCACCGTGGATATATTCGGGTACGGGACAACAAACCCAGAGGCACGACCTTCCTCATCGAACTCCCCGTCCGTGTGTAAGAGAACGTAAAGCGCATGGGGCATAGCGTAAGAACTCACCAGCAAATTAACGTCTTTTCTCTTGCAAGAGGAGAGCGCTTGGAGTAAGGGAATACTTTGATTTAAATCTCTTTTTCCGCTAAAATAATAATAACCAATACAGACTCATTTAATTTTTTGGCGAGAGGGCCTTCATCCTTCCCTCTTCCCGGCGGGGAGAGGGATAGGGTGAGGGGGTCGCTATGCGCTTGGCGCTATGCTCTATGCGCGGTTTTGAGAGATGGGCGAGAAGTTGATTTGTCAGAATAGAAAGGCATTTCATAACTACTTTATCGAAGAGACGGTCCAGGCCGGGGTCTCCCTGCTCGGGTCCGAGGTCAAATCCCTTCGGGAGGGAAAGGTGAACCTGGGGGATAGCTACGGGGATATCAAAAAGGGCGAGGTCTTCCTTGTCGATGCTCATATCAGCCCTTATCCCCAGGCCAACCGATTGAATCACGAGCCGTTGAGGACGAGGAAACTCCTGCTTCACAAAAAAGAGATCAAACGCCTCATCGGCAAGGTGGAGCAGAGGGGGTACACGCTGATTCCGCTCAAGCTCTATTTTGTCGCCGGAAGGGTGAAGGTAGATCTTGCCCTCGCAAAGGGAAAGAAGCTCTTTGACAAGAGGGAGACGCTCAAGAAAAAAACCATGGAACGCGAGATAGAAAGGGGGCGAAAAGGGTTCGACGGGGATCGTTGACGTCAGGGCTGCATACCGAGGTCCCATTGGCTCGTAAAACAAATGGGGTTAAACATAATCGCAAACAACTACGATTATGCCCTGGCTGCCTAAGGGCGGCTAGCGTCCCTCCCATTCCTTCCTGTGGGGTGGAAAGGGATGTCAGAAATACAGGATAGTCCCTCCCTGATGCTTATAGGGTGAGGGGCGAATCTTCATAAGCTAGTCTTTCTGGAATCCTGCCTGTGGGAGTTTGGAAGGGCGAATTTAAAACATAGGCTATGTATGTAGATGCTTTGTCGGAAGGTTCTCGGACGCGGGTTCGATTCCCGCCGCCTCCACCATTTTTAAAATGAACCACTCCCTGGGCTAAAGCCCAGGGTTTCAGGTCTGCTGACATGATCTGGCACAATTACCGACGTTGTTCTCTTATGTATCGCCGCACGACCTCTTCATCAACGTTGCCTACTGTCTCG
>Ga0208821_1000053_pt1 | contig 96801 bp, 80 predicted proteins | sample June2015DPH_20_5_FD_184720 | JGI IMG/M metagenome (GOLD analysis project Ga0208821, IMG submission 184720) | Peatland microbial communities from SPRUCE experiment site at the Marcell Experimental Forest, Minnesota, USA - June2015DPH_20_40... | ecosystem: Environmental > Terrestrial > Soil >...
GCGCCGACTGGATCCTGCAGAAGCAGGTGCGCAAGCCCGGAGACTGGAAGATCAAGAATCCGAAAGGCGAACCGGGCGGCTGGTACTTCGAGTTCAACAATGAGTTCTATCCCGACGTGGACGACAGCGCCATGGTCTGCCTGGGGCTGAGCCGGGTCGAACATCCGAACGGGCGCTATCAGAGCGAGTCGGTGCAACGGGCGATCGATTGGATTTTGTCGATGCAGTGCAAGGATGGAGGCTGGGCTTCGTTCGACAAAGATAACGACCGCATGGTGTTCCAGTACGTGCCCTTTGCCGATCACAATGCCATGCTTGATCCTGCAACCGTCGACATTACGGGCCGCATTCTGGAGTGTCTTGCGACCTATGGCTACGACGCGAACCATCCGGCAGTGAAGCGGGCAATCAAGTTTATTCGCAAAGAGCAGGAGCCGGATGGAAGCTGGTTCGGACGCTGGGGCGTGAACTACATCTACGGCACGATGCAGGTGTTGCGCGGTCTGGAAGCGATGGCGGTGGATCGTAACGAGCCCATGATCCAGCAGGCGGCGGAGTGGCTGCGCTCGGTGCAGAATGCCGATGGTGGCTGGGGCGAGACGGTGGGATCTTATGACGATCCCAACCTTCGCGGGCAAGGCGACAGCACGGCTTCGCAGACCGCGTGGGCAATTATGGGACTGCTGGCCGTCGGCGACACGCGCAGCGAATGCGTGGCCCGCGGCATGGCGTATCTTCTGCGCACGCAAAATAAAAATGGGTCATGGGACGAGCCGTTCTTCACTGGAACCGGATTCCCGCGCGTGTTCTATCTGAAGTACCACCTGTACAGCGAGTATTTCCCGTTGCTCGCGCTCACGACCTATTCGAAGGTGATGGCGGAGAAGAGCAGCAGTTAGCCGTTGGCTTTTAGCTTTTGGCCTTTAGCTGACCGTTTTCGTGAGCAGCTTTGGCGGATTCCCGCACTGGGTTTGATCGGCTAAGAGCTAAGAGCTAAGAGCTGGACATTGAAAGCTTTTGTCACCGGAGCCACGGGATTTCTGGGCAGCCATGTTGCGCGCGTTCTGGCGGAACAGGGAGCCGAGTTGCGGCTGCTGGTGCGGCCTACGAGCGATCTGCGCAACATTGACGGCGTGAATGCAGATCGAGTTGTTGGCGACCTGCGCGACGCGGCTTCGATTGAGAAGGCGCTTTCCGGCTGCGACGTCGTGTTTCACGTTGCGGCGGACTATCGGCTGTGGGTGCGTGATCCCGAGGGGATGTATCGCTCGAATGTCGAGGGCACGCGTTCCTTGCTCGAAGCCGCGCGGAAACAACGTGTACGGCGGGTGGTGTACACGTCGAGTGTGGCGACCATGGGCTTTGCCTCGAACCACGCAGCTACCGAGCTGCGCTCGGCTTGGACGGGCGAGGGCGCCCGTCCCCACACGAGCACGCCCCACACGAGCGCGCTGGCGGATGAAAACAGTCCGGTGTCGCTGGCGGATATGATCGGGCACTACAAGCGTTCGAAGTTCATGGCAGAGCAAGTCGCAATCGAGGCCGCGAAATCTGGAGTCGATGTGGTGATCGTGAATCCCACAACGCCGATCGGCGAGCGCGATATCAAGCCGACGCCAACTGGGCGAATCGTGGTGGATTTCCTGAAGCGGAAATTCCCGGCGTACGTGGAGACGGGATTGAACCTGGTGGATGCGACCGAGTGCGCTCGCGGCCATGTCCAGGCGCTGGAGAAGGGAAGATCGGGCGAGCGCTACATCCTCGGCGGAGAGAATCTTACGCTGAAACAGATTCTGGACCGGCTGGCCGCGATCACGGGCTTGCCGTCGCCGACGGTGAAGTTGCCTTACATTTTTGCGCTGGCGGCTGGAGTCGCGGACGAGATGGTGACCGGCAGAGTTCTGCGCCGGGAACCGCGCGTGACGATTGACGCGGTGCGCATGGGACGCAAGATGATGTTTGTGAGTTCAGCGAAAGCGGAACGGGAACTGGGCTGGCGGACGGTTCCCGTGGATGGAGCGCTGCGGCGGTCGGTAGAGTGGTTCCGCGCGAACGGCTATGCCTGAAAAAAAGATTGCCATCATAGCCGCGATGGAGCGGGAGGTGCGACCGCTGATCCGCAGCTGGAAGGTCAGAGCGATCGAACACGGAGGACGACGTTATCGTCTCTTTGAAAATGGCGAAGCAGTTCTGGTATGCAGCGGAATTGGAGCTGAAGCCGCGCGCCGCGCCACCGAGGCGGTGATTCGGGCGGTTAGCCCGGTACGGGTGATCTCAGTTGGTTTTGCAGGAGCGTTGGATGGATCGCTCGAGGTCGGACATGTTCTGGAGCCGCGTACGGTGATCAATGCGGCCGACGGCGTCCGCACCGAAGTCGGCTCGGGTGAGGGAATCTTGGTGAGCTCCGCGACCGTGGCTGATAAAGAGCAGAAAATTCGATTTGGCAAAGCTTATGGCGCGAGCGCGGTGGACATGGAAGCCGCAGCCGTGGCCCAAGGCGCGCAGGTGCGCGGAGTCGAGTTCGGAGTTTTGAAAGCCATCTCCGACGCGGCCGATTTCAGCTTGCCGGCGATGGAGCGCTTTGTGGCGGACGACGGCCGCTTTCATTCCGTCAGGTTTGCGTGTCATGTGGCGCTGTGTCCGTGGCTGTGGGGGACTACCATTGCGCTGATGCGGAACAGTTCCAAGGCAAGCAAGGCTCTTTGCGGCGCGCTCGTGAGTTACCTCGGTCGCGAGAAACTCGGTGGAGCGACGGGCGTCTCGCTCGTCCAGCCGGGCGGGGGCGCCCGGCTCTCCACCAGCAAGCTTGGATCGACGGGCGTAACAGTCACGCGGTCGCGGCACTAGACTCAGGGGAAACAACAAGGTCTGCTATGGCAATTGCCCGGACATCGACACTGACCGTTGATAAGACGGTTGAAAGCGAAGGGCGCGAGATTCCTTCCATCATGAGGGCTGCCGTGTATCGCGGCGTGAACGATGTGCGCCTGGAAGAAGTGCCTGTGCCTGAAATTGGGCCCGGGGAGATTCTGCTTCGAGTCCACACCTGCGGCATTTGTGGGACGGATCTGAAGAAAATCGCTAGTGGATCCCATTCAGCACCGCGTATTTTTGGTCATGAGACTTCGGGTGTTGTCGCGAAAGTGGGGGAAGGGGTTCGAAAGTTTAGTGTCGGCGAACGCGTTGTTGTGTTTCATCACATCCCGTGTCGAGAATGTTATTACTGCCGCCACAAAACCTTCGCGCAGTGCGCCACCTACAAAAAAGTCGGTTGCACGGCTGGATTCGAGCCGTCGGGTGGAGGATTTGCGGAATACGTCCGGGTGATGGACTGGATTGTCGAGAAGGGGACGGTGCGCATCCCGGATGGCATCAGTTTCGAGCAAGCATGTTTTGTCGAGCCGGTGAATACCTGCATCAAAGGTATTGAGACCCTTCGTCTGCAAGCCGGAGAGACCGTGCTAGTCATTGGGCAGGGTCCGATTGGTCTGATACTGGCGACTCTGGCGAAGAGGGCGGGGACTCGGGTGATTACTTCCGATTTATATCCGGCGAGGCTTACAATAGCAAATAGCTTCGGACTGAAACTGACAATTGACGCTTCCAAGGCTGACGCCGGACAAACCGTACGCGGAATGACGGAAGGCCGCGGGGCTGACGCCGTGATTTTGGCGGTCGGCGGGAGTGGTCTGATTCGGCCTGCCATGGATGCAGCGCGTCCGGGAGGCCGTGTTTTGCTATTCGCGCAAACGGTGCGGGGCGAGGCCACGATTGACCCAGCGGCAGTGTGTGTGGACGAAAAGGCTCTGCTCGGATCCTACAGTGCATCTGCTGAATTGCAGGAGGAGTCAGTGCGGTTCGTCATGAACTGTGAAATGGATCTGGAACGGCTTATCAGCCACCGTTTCCCGCTGCAAAGCGGTGTGGAAGCGCTGAATCTGGCTGCGCATCCTCAACCGGACTCGATGAAGATTGTCATCCAGCCGGGCAGGGTGGTTTAGCTAATGGAGCAACGGGGCGTCCTCGCCCCGTCCCAGAGCGAAGTTAGGGGCCGGGCGAGGGCGCCCGGCGCTCCACTAAGCAATGTGGAGTGCGTGGGAAGGACATCAACTGTGACTGGCAAGATGACGGCGGCCGTCCTTTACGGCAAAGAAGACATCAAGATCGAACGGGTGCCGATCCCGCGTGTGGGTGAAGGCGAAGTTCTGGTCAAGGTCCACGTGGCGCTCACCTGCGGCACGGATTTGAAGGTGTATCAGCGGGGCTATCACGCCCGCATGATTGTGCCTCCGGCGTTGTTCGGCCACGAACTGGCTGGCACCGTCGAAGAAGTCGGAGAGGGCGTGCGTGGCTTCAAGAAGGGCATGCGCGTGGTCGCGCTCAACTCCGCTCCCTGCGGCATGTGTTTTTATTGCTCCAAGCACCAGTTAAACCTCTGCGAAGATCTGCTGTTCAACAATGGCGCTTACGCCGAGTACATCCGGATTCCGCGGCGCATTGTGGAAACCAATATGCTCATGGTGCCCTCGAATGTGAGCTTCGAGGATGCCGCGATGACCGAGCCGCTGGCCTGCGTTCTCCGCGGCCTGCATGAAACCGGCGTAGAGATTGGTGACACCGTCGCGGTCATTGGCGGCGGGCCCATCGGCCTGATGTTTGTGCAGGTGGCCAAAGCGATCGGCTGCAATGTGATCGCGGTCGTCAAGCGCGATTCGCAGGTCTCATTGGCGCGCAAGAAGGGTGCGCACGAGGTGGTGCAGATTGCGCAGGTGAAAGATCCGGTAGAGGCGGTGCGCGAGTTAACTCCGGAGAGGCGCGGCGCCGATGTGGCGATCGAGGCCGTAGGTCGCCCGGAAGCCTGGGAGTGGGCCGTGCAGATGGTTCGCAAGGGCGGCACGGTGAATTTTTTCGGTGGATGTGCTGCCGGAACCAAGGTGCAGCTAGACACCAACCGCTTGCACTACTCGGAAATCACTTTGAAGGCGACTTTCCATCACACCCCGGAGACGGTGCGCCGGGCCTTCGGTTTGATTGCGGAGAAAAAAGTTTGTGGCAACGACTACATTACCGGCGAAGCGCCGCTTTCGCGTTTGCAAGATGTGCTGCGCCACATGCTGAACCGCAACGGGGATATCAAGACTGCGATCATCCCGGGTCACTAGCGTCGCATCGCGTGATGAATCATACGATGGAGGGACGGGCGTCTCGCGCGTCCAGCCGGGCGGGGCGCCCGGATCTCCACAAGCAATTTTTGATGACAACTGCTGCCAGGCACCCCCCGACTGCGCCGCTCTCCTCCGGCTGGAGTGCGCTGCCGCCGGAGTACGCCATCCCCGACCATGCGCCCTCGGAAGCCGAAGCGCGCGAATATTGCCGTCGCCTGGCACGCTCGCATTACGAGAATTTCTCGGTCGCGTCCTGGTTTCTTCCGGAGCGGCTGCGCCAGCACTTCTTCAACGTTTATGCGTATTGCCGCATCTCCGACGATTTGGGGGACGAGGTGGGCGACAACGCGGCATCTCTGCAGTTACTCGATCAGTGGGAAACGGAGTTAAACGCGTGCTACGACGGTCATCATATTCGGCCGCGGCATCCCGTATTTGTGGCGCTCGCCGAGACCGTGCGCAAGTTTGAAATTCCGAAGCGTGAATTCGCGGATTTATTGACTGCTTTCCGGCAGGACCAAAGTATCCGCCGCTACGAAACGTTCAACGATCTGCTGGGCTACTGCCGGTATTCGGCGAATCCGGTCGGACACCTGGTGCTGTACCTCTGCGGATACCGCGATGCCGCGCGCCAGCAGCTTTCCGATTACACCTGCACCGCGCTGCAACTGGCGAACTTCTGGCAAGACGTGAGTGCGGACTTTGCCAAAGGACGGATTTACCTTCCACTCGAAGACCTGCGCCGCTTCGGTGTGAGCGAAGCAGTAATCCGTGACGGCGAAAACACTTCCGCGTTTTGCGACATGATGAGTTTTGAAGTCGAACGCGCGCGGGAATGGTTTACGCAAGGCATGCCACTGATCGCGAAAGTCGACCGCGCGCTGGCAATCGACATTGAACTCTTCAGCCGCGGCGGCGAGGAGATTCTGAACGCCATCGAGCGCCAACATTACGCGGTGCTGGGCAGCCGTCCGGCGATTTCCAAGACCCGGAAGCTGGCCCTGGTCGCTCGTGCCGCGCTGGGGAAGCTGCGATGAGCACCGTCGTGGAAAATGCGCCGGTGCAGTTTGCGCCTACTGCTTCGCAGCTCCGCATGGCGTACTCCGTCTGCCGGAGTATCGCCCGCTCAGCGGCCAAGAATTTCTACTACGGGTTTGTGGTGCTTCCACGGCGGAAACGCAATGCATTGAGCGCAGTGTATGCCTTCATGCGGCGTTGCGACGACATCGTTGACGACAACACGTTGAGTCCCGATGATCGTTACAACAAGCTCGCAGAATGGCTGGACAAGGTCCACCGCGCGCTGGCTGCACAGCCAACCGATGATCCCGTGTTGCTGGCGCTGACCGATGCGCAGCGCACTTATCAGATTCCGATTGGGCTTCTGGATCAGCTTGCCTTCGGTACCGCTGCAGATCTCGATCACGGCCCAATAGAGCCGTCCGAAGGTGCGCCGCTGGTCGCGCGTTACCAGACTTTTGAAGAGCTGCGCCGGTATTGCTACGGCGTGGCATCGGTCGTCGGTCTGGTATGCATCAGAATCTTCGGATATCGCGATCCTGCCGCTGAGCCGCTTGCCGAACGCTGCGGCCTGGCATTTCAGCTCACGAATATTATTCGCGATGTCAAAGAAGACGTCGCCATGGGCCGGGTTTATTTCCCGCAGGAAGACCTGGCGCAGTGCGGTCTCTCGGCCGCCGATCTGGCCGCGCCGAATATTGATGTTGCCCGCGTCCGTTCGCTGCTGGCGATGGAGGCCGACCGCGCACGCGAGTGCTATGGCGCTGGAGAAGAGCTGATCCCGCTGGTGAACGAAGACAGTCAGCCCGCCCTGTGGGTCCTGATCACCATCTATCGCCGCCTGCTCGAAAAGATTGCTTCGAACCAGTACGACGTCTTCAGTGAGCGGGTTCGATTATCCGTTCCCGAAAAGTTCACGGTCATGGGAAAAGGGATCCTGAAGCGTCTGCTGTGATGCCGCCCTCGATCGAAACTAATTCGACCCATCCTAATACGACACATCCTCCTACAGTCGCTATCGCCGGAGGCGGGTTGGCCGGCCTGGCCGCTGGATGTGCGCTGGCCGAAGCCGGTTTTCGCGTGTCGCTATTTGAGCGCCGCCCTTATCTCGGCGGGCGCGCCTCTTCCTATCAGCATCCCGGCACCGGAGAAATTGTCGACAATTGCCAGCATGTATTGCTCGGCTGCTGCACCAACCTGCTCGATTTCTATCGGCGCGCGGGAGTTCAGGACAAAATTCGCTGGTATGAGAAGCTGACGTTCCTCGAGCCCGGAGGCCGCGCATCCGTGATCGCCCCGTCCGCGCTCCCCGCTCCGCTGCACACTGCTCCGGCATTTCTCCGGGCCGAATGTTTAAATTTTAGCGACAAGCTGGCCATCAGCCGCGCCATGGCGGCGCTTGCCCCTGCTATTCCGCCGGATCGTGGCGAGTCGTTCCTCGACTGGCTTAAACGCCACGGGCAAACCGAGCAAGCCATTGAGCGTTTCTGGAAGACGATACTGGTCAGCGCCTTAAACGAAGATCTCGATCAGGTTTCGGTTCCCTCTGCGGCCAAGGTCGTGCGCGAATCGTTTCTTAAATCGGCCGCTGCCGGGCGAATGGGAATTCCAACCGTCCCGCTCACCGACCTGTACAGCACCGCCGGCGATTACATCTGCGCCCGTGGTGGAGAGATCCAGTTTCGTGCGGGGGTGGAGTCGTTTCGGACAGAAGCCTTTGGCGTAAGCGTGATGACGAATGGACAGGAACAGAAATTCGACTATCTGGTTCTGGCTGTCCCTTTTGATGTGCTGGGGCGCATATTGCCGGACACCGCGTCCGCTGCGCCTTTGGGCGCAGCACTTGGCCAGTTCTCGACGTCACCGATCACCGGCATCCATCTCTGGTTTGATCGTCAAATCAGCGACCTCGATCACGCCGTCCTGCTCGACCGCACCATTCAATGGATGTTTCACAAATCGCGGCTGATCGATGCTCGCGAGAACGGCAGCGGCAGCTACGTTGAGCTGGTCGTAAGCTGCTCCCGGAGCCTGATTGAAAAGTCGAAGGCAGAGATCGTCGAGATGGCCGTGAAAGAAGCGCAAGAGTTTTTCCCCGCTGCGCGCGAAGCGAAACTGCTGAAGTCGACGGTGATCAAGGAAGTCAATGCGACGTATTCGCCGCGCCCGGGGATCGACCAGTACCGGCCCAAGCCAGAGACAGCTTGGCCGCGAGTCTTTCTGGCCGGCGATTGGACCGCAACCGGCTGGCCCGCCACCATGGAAGGCGCCGTTCGCAGCGGCTATCTTGCGGCGGAAGCAGTGGCGCGGGTCAATGACGGTAAGATCGGCGACGGTAAGATCGGCGGCAAAAGCGCCCGCTTCCTTGTCCCCGATCTGGCCCCGAGTGGCTTGATGAGGTTGTTTGGATGACGTTCGCTTCGACGACGTAGATTACTTCGGTCGAATTCGCGTTACTTTATAGTCACTCCCAAGACTTCAGAGCGCCGTCAGCACCACGCCACACGCTACCAGCAATGCCGCAATCCAACGCCGGCGCCCCACGCGTTCGTGCAGGAATATGCGTGCGGCTACCGCGTTCGCCACAAAGGTGAGCGAGGCCGAAGCAGGCACGACTAAACTGAGGTTTCCCCACGAAAGACCAAAGAGCAGGCTGTAGAATGCGACCCCCATCGCCATCAAGGCGGGAACAAACGTGGGCGTTGCAAGCACGCGCCCAACCACCGCCAGTATCCCGCGCCGTTTCCAAAGTTCCTCGACGTCGCCCACTCGTTTCATGGAGTAGGACAGCAGCACGTCTCCGGTGGTCGAGGCCAGAATGATGAGCCCAATCGCGGCCCAGGCGTAGATCTCATTCATGACTCCACCTCCTGGGACACCGTGTCGCGTGAGCCGTCCGGTGTATTCCGGTGTTGGCGAGTGGGCGTAACCGACGGGCCGGCGGCCACGAAGCCCACGCCGCCGGCGATCAGCGCAATGCCTAGCCAACGCGTCGGCGAGATTTCTTCGTGAAGACGGAAGTGACCGATCAGAGCGACGAGCACATAGGAGAGCGATGTGGCGGGCAGCACATAGGTGAGGTCAGCCCACGAAAGCGCGGACATGTAACAGGCGAAGAACGCCAGCAGTAACAGGATTCCCGCAGTTACCCAGGGATTGAGGATGGCCAGCAGCAGGGCGGGAAGGTTGTGCAGCGAGACATGTACATTGCCGAGCTCTTTCATGCCGCGAGCCAGCAGGGAATCACCCAAGGTGCTGAATACGGTGATTCCCGCCAGGACGAAGTATTTTCGAAGTGTCACTTACGATCCAACTCCGGGCCTAGGCCTTGGCCGGTGCCGGGGCAGGCGTTTCTTCCTTACGGTTTTCCTTGACCCACTTGTGGCGCTGCGCGCGCAATTTAAGGAAGGTCCGCGCGTCTTTGTACAGGCGCTTGCGTTCGGAGGTGTCGAACACCGCTTTCCTCAAAATGCGGTACGCGGCCTTGGGACGGAAATAGTACGCATCGTAGAAGTCATGGACTGCGGCAAGAATTTCCGTCGCGGGCAGACCCGGATACTCGATCTGCACCATCTGGTGCCCGAGGTCGTCCACCATTTTTGTGTCGCTGGTCATGAAGCCATTCTTTATCGCGAATTCGTGCAGTTCAGTTCCAGGGAAAGCGTGCGCAACCGAAACCTGGATGGTCTCCACGTCGAGTTCCTTGGCGAATTTGATCGTGTTCTTGATGGTCTCGCGAGTTTCTCCCGGCAGGCCGAGGATGAAGTCTCCGTGGACCACCAGTCCCAGCTTGTGGCAATCCTTGGTGAACTGGCGGGCACGCTCGATGGTCGCGCCTTTCTTGATGTTCTTCAGAATCTGTTGATCGCCCGATTCGTAGCCCACAATCAGGAGCCGGCATCCCGCCTCTTTCATGGCCTTGAGCGTTTCGAAGTCCGTGGTGACTCGCGATGTGCACGACCAAGTCAGGCCCAGCGGTTTCAGCTTGGCGCACAATTCGACGGTGCGGGCCTTCTGCAGGTTGAAGGTATCGTCGTCGAAGAAAAACTCCTTCACGTAGGGCCAGTAATCTTTCGCCTTAGCCATTTCACGCGCCACGTCGTCGGTGGAACGTTTGCGCCAGGGGTGTCCGCTGAGGGTCTGGGGCCAGAGGCAGAAGGTGCACTGCGCCGGGCATCCGCGCGTCGTGTAGAGCGACACAAAGGGGTTAAGCAGGAAAGGCACGTTGTAGCGGCGGACATCCAGGTCGCGCCGGTAAACGTCGGTCACGTGCGGCAGCGCGTCCAGATTCTCGATAGTCGGCCGGTCGGGATTATGCACCACGTGCCCATTCTTACGATAGGAAACGCCAAGAATATCTTCGATCGGTTTACCTTGGGCGTATTCGACGATGGAGTAGTCGAATTCCTTGCGGCAGGCTACGTCAATCACTTTTGCTTCCATCAAGGACTTCTCGGGCAGCACACTAACGTGGGGTCCGACGAAGGCGATTTTGATGTGGGGATGGCTGTCTTTGATGGCCTCAGCGATGCGGACGTCGCCGGCGAATCCCATGGTACTCGTGAAGAGCACCATCAATTCGTAATCCTTGCAGGTGCGGATCGTCTCTTCCGCCGTGATGTGATGAGGCGGGGCGTCGAGCAAGCGCGCGCCTTCGAGCATTCCGGTCGGATAGGCGAGCCAGACCGGATACCAGTACGATTCGATCTCACGCGTGGCGGGCCAGCGCGAGCCTGCGCCTCCATCGAAATTCTCAAACGAAGGCGGATTCAGGAACAGTGTTTTCAATGGCATATTGGGAGTCTCTATTTTAGCACTCTTCGGAGCGCATTCACCCCAGCCGACGCTACCATTCAGGTACCTGCCAAGCCGCGTCGAAAGCGTGGAAACCTTTGTCCAAGTGTGCCTTAGCGCGGGTCAAACCGCAAAAGAACCTCGCCGAACGTCGCTTCTGCTCATTAAGATGCGAGAATCCGGTGGCGGCTAGATAAGCTGTTTCATGCGTCATTTTGAAACCGAGTTTGCTGAAACGGCGCTGGGCAGCGCCCAATTCTCCAAATCTCCGGTGGCCCGCAGCAGGTTCATGCGAACCCGCTGGTACTCAAAATCGACATCCTGAAAAAGCAGATAGCGCTCGCCTGCCTGCACCCGCGCATCGGCCAATTCGTGCAAGGTGCCGGTCTTTGCATCAATCCGGGTTTGGGCCGCTTCCAGGCCCGACTGTGCCAGTTGATATTCCAACTGCGCCACCTCGCGGGCGGCTTCGAGTTGCTCGGCGGCGCGCTGTAGTTTCAGCGTTTCCTCAGCAACCTGATTGCGAGCCGCCTCGGCTTGCTTTTTCGCCTTGAGGGCTTCGGCCTCGGCCGCGTCGGCTCGGGCGCGCTGGCTGGCGTTGAACAGCGGGATGCGGAGGGCAACGCCGATCGTGGCGTTGTCCTGCTGAAAGGTATTTGGCGGAAAGTATTTGGCGTAGTGATTGAAGGTGGAAAACCGCGCATACTGGGCGGAGAAATCGATTGACGGCAATAAGGAGCGATGCTCGCCCGAGGCCCGCATCGATTGCGCCAAAGAATGCTGCTCGGCCAACTTGATGGCCGGGCTGGCGGCAACCGCTTTTTCCGAAAGATCTTCTTCCACGGCGACCGGCGGCAAGGCCGGAATTGTTTCGGGCGCGAGTTCGATAGAGGAAACCGGCAAACCGGTCAGGGTTGCGAGGTGGCGCCGGAGGACGTCGGCGGAGCCACGTGCCTCGGCGCGACGAAGGCGTACCCGCGCACTGATTAGCTTCGCTTTGTTTAAGTCGACGGCGCTGTCCACGCCCTCCTGCAAGCGCTCGGACACTGCTTGTTCCATTTGCTGCGCCTGGGCCTCGTCCTGCTGCAAGCGCACGAGTCGCGCCTCCCACTTCGCCAGTTCCGCGTAGGTCACCGCGACGTCCTGGATGATGGCGTTGCGCTGATCTTTTTCCTGAAACTCGGCAGCATGCCAGTCAATTTTCGCCGCACCCAGAAACTGGCGCTGCGCAGGATTGAAAACCGAACTCTGCGCGACGGCATTCACCAGCGCCGGAGCGGACCCTTCGATGCTGAGAGGGTATCCATAGGTCCAACCGAGGCCCGAACCGAGGTTGAGCTGCGGCACAAAGTTGTTGCGGACTTCGCGGTACGAGGCGAAGGCGTGCTGCACGTCGGCATGCGCAATCGCCGAACTCGTGCTGTGCGCGAGCGCCAGCCGAATGGCGCGCTCAAGAGGCAGCGGTTCAGCCTGGCCGCGGGTTGCGATCGTCAGTACGGCCGTAAATAAGGCGAGCAGACTTATGGAGCGTAACCACCGCGGCAATCGGAGTTTCATCTTGTCACCTTCATCTCGTCAACTTCATCTCGCCAACTTCATCTCCCCAACCATGGATCAGGCACACATCGATCAGCACATAGTGATCAAGCCGCAGCTCGGCCGCGACGCACAAATTGTAGTGCGCCAGGCGCGAGCCGGGCAGTAGCTTTCCTAGGACTGATCGAATCGATGGTTTTGGTCAGGGCATGTTTTGGACAGGGCACGGCTTCAAGAGCCCGCCCTGAGCGAAGCCGAAGGGTGCCGCCCAGACCCAATAAAGATGTGAGCTTTAGCCCCTGAGGTATCCGGCGATTTACTCATTCGGTTCACTAGTGTGTAACTCGATTCAGCGCCTGCTGGGCCATGCCGAAGTTCCGGGCCAATGACAAGGAAGCACGGTACTCCTGCGCCGCACCTTCCTTGTCTCCTTGTTTTTCCAGCAGCAGGCCCAGCAGATAGCGGGCCTTGAACGCGGGAGCGGCCTCTACCGGGCCCGAGGCAAGATAGCGGTGCAGCAGTTCGGTGGCGAAAGGATAGCTTCGACCGGCGCGATATAGGATCTCGGACGCTTCCACCAGAACATCGGGTTTGGGCATCGGCGACTGGCTGAGCTTGACGATGGCTTGTTCCATTTCGTCGAAGCGCTTCTGGCGACGGAGAAAAAGAGCAAGGTTGAGCCACGCCTCCGCGTCACCCTTGCTGAGGTCGATGTACCGGTGATATTCCCGTTCGGCGGTGGCGGCGTCTTTTTTCTGTTCGGCGATGCGCGCGTACACCCAATGTTCACGAGCGGGGTTCACCGTTGCAATGGACTGTGCTTGCGCCCGGGCCTTCTGCTCGCCGCCGCCGACGATGCCGGGCGCTGCAAGATAGAACTCCGCCAGGTCGAGCCGGGCATCCACATCTTTCGGATTCAGTTGCACCGCGCGCTCGAATTCGCCGCGAACCTTTCCTGCCAGGCCTGCCGCCGCCAGGAAACTTGAGCGATCCGCCTTTTCGCCGTAGACGCGCCCCAGCCATAGATGGAAACGGCTATTGTCCGGGTCCAGCGAGACCGCTTTTCTGCACGACGATTCCGCACGATCCCAATCTTCGAGCGCGAAGTAAGCGCGGCAGAGCAGGTTGGAGGATTCCGCGTCCGCCGCAGCGGAAGAGAGGCGGCCATTCAATTCGGTGATGGCTTCGTCGACCCGGCCGCCGGCCAGCATGTCCTTGGCGGAGTCCGCCATGCCGGCGGTCAACCCCGCAATGAGCAATAGTAAAAACAGCAATACTCTGGAAGTTTGTTTGATCATTTAGATTTGACCTGGGTTCCGTCGCCAATCGGTTTACCATTCCACGAACTGATCGCAACCACGTCCTTGGCGGAGAGTCCGCGGGTTATTTCAACCTGCGTGAGATTGGAAAGGGAAGTCTCCACATCCCGGCGCTTGAGTTCGTGGCCGGCAACCAGCAAAACATAAGGCTTGACGTCGTCCATTCGAACCGCCTCCCGCGGCACCACCAGCGCTTTATCGTGCTCGGCGGTGATGATCGTGACTCCGACGTTTATGTTGGGCAAGAGTTTCAAATCCTTGTTATCTACGATGCTGGTGGTTTCGCCGACGTTGCGGGAACCGCGCAATTTCACCGTCGATGGGATGGCCGTCACCGTGGCCTGCCATACCCGTCCGGGGACGGCGTCCCAGGTAATTTCAATCGGATTTCCCGGAGCCAGCCGGCCCAGGTCGGGTTCATCGATGAAAGCGCGGACCAGCACTTTCCGCAGATCCGCCACTTGCAGCAGAAGATCTCCGGCCGCGACAAAACCGCCTTGCTTCGCAGGCAGCGAGTACACAATGCCATCAAAAGGTGCGCGGACATTCGATTTCGCCAGCACGTCCTCGGCGGCATCATAGGCGGCCTGCCCTTCCGCTCGCTGCGCATCGACGCGCGCTAACTCGGCATTCGAATAGCGCTTCGTCTGCTTTTGCCGGAGAAAGGTGAGTTGGGCATCGGCGCGGGCAAAAGCGTTTTCCGCTTCTCGCACTTCTCCCGCTGAGGCCGCGCCCTGCGGCTCAAGTTTTTTCAGCGCGTCTAAATTGCGCTGGGCGGAATCGCGGTCGGTGCCGGCTTTCACCAGTTGGGCTTCGAGGCTCAGCACTTCTTCCCGGTTTCCGCCTCGTTCCGCGGCGCTCAGGTCGGCCTGCGCCGCTCTCAATTGTGCCTCGGCACGAGCCGCCTGGGCACGCGCGTCGGCATCGTCCAGAACGGCCAGCAATTCGCCCTTCTTGACGGAGTCGCCTTCCTTGATAAGAACGCGCCGTATACTCGTCGCGGCCGGAGCGTGGGCCTCGAAGTTGCTGACCGGCTCAATTTTTCCATTAGTGGAAACCAGGCTGCGGATCGAACTCTGCTCGACGACGGCGGTTCGCACGGGCACCGAGTCATCCCGGTGGCGGACGAAAGCAGCCAGCACAATCACCCCCGCCAGGATGGCAAGCGCCGTTACCCACCAACGCCACGGCTGGCGTCCCGAACTGTTTCCATTCAATGGCATGCAGAGAAAAGCGCAAGCTTCAATGTATCATCCGCGCGCTGCGGGGCGCGGGCAAATGCAGGCTTGGGACTTGCTTGTTTAGATGCATCGCGCAGGCCGTTTGCGTCAGCTATAGCGCGGAATTTTCACGGCGGTGCGGGTGGCCAGTTACGAAGGGCTAGGTACAATAGTCAGATGCCAAAGTCTCCCCGCTTTCCATCTTCCCGTTACACCGCGGAGCACGCCAGCGCTGGGCTCAATCACGATTTCCCGGAAATTGAAACCTGGCCGAACCAGTTTCCAGCTTCTGGCCAATCAGGATACGAGATTGTTGTGGATGATCCCGAATTCACGTCCGTCTGCCCGAAGACGGGCTTGCCGGACTTTGGCAACATCGTGATTCGCTATGTGCCCGGTCGCCGCTGCCTGGAGTTGAAATCGTTAAAGGAATATCTTCAGGCCTATCGAAACCTCGGCATCTTCCAGGAGAACATTGTGAATCAGGTGCTGAAAGATGTTGTCCGCTGGGCGAAGCCGGTGTGGGCCGAGGTGAGAGGCGAGTTCCGTCCACGCGGGGGAATTTCGACCGTCGTGGTCGCGAGATGGCCGAGAGCGAAACGCCGAAAAGGGAAATAAGGGACCCGCCTGTTCCTCTCCGCCGTGTTATATTCCCACGCGAAGTGCCTCCGGCCAAACTCTATCCCCGAACCGCGCTCGCCCTGCTGACCACGCTGAACCTGCTGAATTACATTGACCGCTCGGTGTTGTTTGCCGTGCAACCGCTGGTGCAGTCGGAGTTCCATCTCACCAACACCCAGGTGGGATATCTCACCAGCGCCTTCCTCGCGTTCTATATGGTCGCGGCGCCATTTGTCGGTCCGCTGGCGGACCGCTATTCGCGCAAGCGGATCATCGTATTCGGCGCGATTTTCTGGAGCGCGCTGACGCTCCTTACCGCCTTCACCCACACCTACTGGCAGTTGCTGGTGCGGCATACGCTGGTCGGCGTGGGCGAGGCGACCTTCGTGACCATTGCGCCCACGTTCGTCGCCGACCTGTTTCCGGAGAGTCAGCGGGGCCGCATCTTTGGCGTGTTCTACCTGGCCATCCCCGTGGGAACGGCGGCTGGATACCTGCTCGGTGGCAAACTTGGCCCCGATTTCGGTTGGAGGTTTCCTTTCTATATTGCAGCCGCTCCGGGCTTCCTGTTGGCGCTGGCGATTGCCTTTCTCCCGGAACCCCCACGCGGCCAATTCGACTCTCTGAAGGAAACTCCCGAGCGGGGAACGATTCCGGGGCTGGCGCGGAATCGCGCGTTCTGGACCGTCACCCTCGGAATGGCCGCGGGAACTTTTTCCCTCGGAGGAATGCAGGTGTGGATGCCAACTTTCCTGTTCGTTGCGCGAGGGTACAGTCTGAAAGAGGCCAACGAAATTTTCGGCGTCATAATTGTGGTCTGCGGCATCGTGGCGTCGTTGGCGGGCGGTTGGTTGGGAGATCGCTTGCTGCCCCGCATGAAGGGTTCCTATTATTTTGTCTCGGCGCTCAGCGTGGCTTTGGGAGTGCCGGCCATGATTGTCGCTCTTTTTGTGAAGGGCCCCGTCATGCTGCCCGCGATCGCGCTGGCAGCGTTTTTTCTGCTGATGAATACCTCGCCGCTGAATACCGCGCTGGTCAATGCGGTTGGCGCGCACATCCGCGTTACGGCGATCGCAGTGAACATATTTCTTTTTCATCTGCTGGGCGACGTTCCCTCGCCGACCTTGATGGGATATGTGGCCGACCGCCATTCGCTACAGGCTGCCTTTATTCTGCCTGTGATCGCCATGGCGATTTCTTCCGCCATACTGTTTTACGGCATGCGATTTGCCCCGCCATTACGCATACACGGTGAATCGGCGGCATCGCAAGTTCCCTCAGGAGCATCTTCCTAAGCAGAATGCATTGGCAGACATTTCACTGGATTGCGGGCGGCATCCTCGCACTGGCCTGGTTTTCGCGCATCGTGGAAGCGGCATTCGGCATGCCGCATGTCGCCGATATCGCGAGGCCCGAATGGGACCGCAGGCCGCCTACCCCAAATGGCGAGCCTAAAGTCAGCATTATTATTCCGGCGCGCAATGAGGAAGAAGATATTCGCTTGACACTCGTGCAGTTGCTTGCCCTGGACTATTCGAACTACGAAATTATTGCCGTCAATGACCGGTCGACCGACCGTACCGGCCAGATCATCGACGAGATTGCGGCCAGTTCCCAGGCGCACGGCCTGCTGAAAGTGATCCACATTTCGGAACTGCCATCGGGCTGGTTAGGCAAGACACATGCCATGTGGACGGCCGGCCAGCAGGCGACCGGGGACTGGTTGCTCTTCACCGATGCCGATGTGCTCTTCAAGCCCGATTCTCTGCGGCGCGCCGTCGCCTATGCCGAAACTGAGCAAGCCGACCATGTAGTCCTTTTCCCGCGCATGATCATGAAGCGGCCGGGCGAGAGAATGATGATCGCTTTCTTCCAGGCGCTTTTCGTTTTCGGACACCGTCCGTGGAAAGTTGCCGATCCCAAAGCGCGCGACCACATGGGTGTCGGCGCCTTCAACCTGGTCCGTCGCTCGGTCTATAACGCGGTCGGCACGTATCGCACCTTGCGCATGGAAGTGCTCGACGACATGAAACTGGGCAAGATAGTCAAGAACGCGGGCTTCGCGCAGCGCAATGTTTTTGGCGAAGACCTGATTTCCCTCCACTGGGCAAAGGGCGCTTTCGGCATCGTCAACAATCTCACCAAGAACTTTTTCGCCGTGCTCTCTTTCCAGTGGCCGCGGACGGTAGTCTCCATCGTGGGTCTTGGCTTTCTGAACCTCGGGCCATTTCTTGGCATCTGGCTGGCCCATGGATGGGCGCGAGTTCCTTATGCCATGGCCCTCGGGTCGCTGTTTCTGATTTATTACGGAATGTCGGCAAGATCGGCAATCCCGGGCTATTATTTCTTTCTGCATCCGGTCAGCACCAGCCTGTTCATGTACACGCTGCTGCGCTCCATGGTCCACACGCTCCGGAACGACGGCATCGTCTGGCGGGGGACGAAGTATCCGCTGGAAGAGTTACGCAAGGGGATAGTGTGAAATCCGCGGATTGTGAGCTTTTGGGTGGCGCAGCTATTTATCGCTGCGATTCAGGCACTCGTTCCCGACGGCTTTAGTCGCTGCGGGACTGTATCCAGCGCCAATCCAGGCCGGCCCGCTACTGCGGTTCTCCTGGATCTTCGATCGACATCGGGTCGCCCTGCTTTGTATCCGTCTTCTTGGCGGCTTTGGGATGGCTGTATTTCCCGGCACGGTTGTGGCCCTGGCGCTCCACGTCGTAGTCCGTGGGCACCGGAGGAAACAACCGGAAAGCGCTTTCGCCCAGTTGTTGGGGGCGGCGCAAGATGATCTCGGCGCGTCCGTCGTAGTCCTGGATCGTTCCCTTGATTTCAACCTGTCGGCCTTCGAGTTGGCGAATGTCGCCCACCTTTTTGAGATCGGCCGGGAACACAACCACCGTGAAGGGACACGTCTTGTCTTTGCAGAAGTTGAGGAACTTGGTGCCGTTGCGGCCATCTTCCACTTGGAGCACGGTTCCGCTGACGCACTGGGTCGTCCCTACATGCTTGCTCGCCTCGGCGAATGAGACGCAGTCAAGCTTGGAAGTATTGCGCGCGGGGCAAACCCCGCTCACCCCAAGAACGATTCCCAGCAAAAAGGCCAGAGTAAGAAAACGCATGATGCCTGAGGCGCAGAGACGCGCATCCTCAAGTTTTATTGTAGGCGTGGAGGAGAGATCCTACGCTCAGCAGGACAAAAATTTTCGCGGCGATTTCCCAAAAAAGGAACTTGCAGGCCGGGTCCCCAGCACGCGCGGTCTTGGCGTGATGGGGTGGAGCGCCGGGGCCGGTCTCCGGCCTGCCACAGTCCTCGCGGTTAAAAGCACCGCGCGCCCCGCTACTTGCTGAAAGACTTTACGGCTGCTGCTTCATCCTCCTTGACATCGAAGACGGTGTAGAGCTTCGTGATCTGCAGCAGGTCGTGTACTTTCTTGGTGAGGTGGAGCAGCTTGAGGTCGCCGCCCTGGTTCTTGGCCGTGGTGTAGGCGCTGACGAGCTCGCCGATGCCCGAGCTGTCGATATAGTTCACGTCGCCGAGGTTCAGCAGGATCTTTTTCTGCCCCTTCGAAAGCAGGTCGCGCACCGTTTCGCGCAGAATCACGCTGCCTTCGCCGAGGGTGATCCGGCCGCTGAGATCGACAATTGTGACGCCATCCACCTGACGAGTACTGGACTTCATGGTCACTGAGGAGCCTCCTTGGAATCCGCGGGGTTGCCGTGGACGTGCTTGATCATTCTAAGTTCGGTGCCGGTTTGGGAGGGGTGGATTTCCACCACATCCATGAACGAGCGTATCAGGAAAATGCCCCGCCCCGATGTCTTCAGCAGGTTGTCCGGCGCCAACGGATCCGGAATCTTGCCGGGATCGAGCCCTTTACCTTGATCGCGAATGATGATGACAAAGTCGCGAGCGGTACGTTCAAACGCGAGTGTAACCTTCTTGCTGGGGTCGTAGGCATTGCCATGTAAAACTGCGTTAACGGCGGCTTCTCGCACCGCCATGGAGATCTTCATGATCTCCTCGTCGTCAAAGCCGGCTTCGGCGGCCATGCGGCCGGCCGTCTCTTCGGCGTTGTTCACCGTCTCCAGCGTCGAATCAAGCGTATAGGAGACGTGGTCTGCGGACATAGTAGTCTAATTAGGAGCGAACGGTTCCTGAGCCGGCCTTCGCCTCGCTTGCGATGGTGACGCCGGGCTCATCGTGCTGACCCGAATGCGTTGGACGGGCGAATTGAGAGTTTGCCTGTAGGACTGGCAAAAGTCAACGAGACCCTAGCCTTTGTCATACCACATTAGAAACGTCTCCGCACGGGAGCCATTCAGCAGGCGCAGCGCCCAGCAGTCAAACTCACTGTGTGCCGGCATTGCGCACCGTGGAGAAGAACCGCTTCAGCTTGGCCGCATCCAGCTTGCCATCGGTTCGCACACCGGAACACACATCGAGCCCGAACGCGCCCACTTCTTCAATTGCCTGGCCGGCGTTCTCCGGCGTGAGCCCTCCAGCCAAGAACAGCGGGATGCCGATACTTTCCCGGATCGCGCGACTGAGGCTCCAATCGTGAGTTCTACCCGTACCGCCTAATTCCTTGACAACGACTTTCTGGTTGCCGGAATCTAGCAGGATTGCATCCACATACGGCGCCACCCGCGCCGCCTCCTCGACCGACTCGGGACCGGTCACGTGGATGACCTGAACCACGGCAATCCCAGGCAAAGCATCCTTCAGATCGCGATGTGTTCCGAGAGTGAGATGATCGCAGATCTGGATCGTATTCGTGCGGCAGAAACGCTGCTGCTCGATGATATCGGCAACCCGCTGTCGCGAAGTCAGCAGGAATGTCCCGATGGCGGGTGGAACGGTCGCGGCAATCTCTGCGATCCGTGCATCGCTGATAACGCCCGGCCCGCTCGGCATGTTTGAGACCAGACCTAGCGCGGATGCTCCACACTCAATGGCCAGAGCCGCTTCGTCAACGCTCCCGATGCAGCAGATTTTTACTCGTGGCGTGCGCGTTGCTTTCATGAGGGAGCTTTTCCGAGTTCCAGTAGAGACGCGGCTCGCCGCGTCTCCTGCCGCGGAGTGAGACGGGGCAAGCCCCGTCTCTACAGACCGAAGAACTGCCACTCTCTATTCGCCGTAAGGAACCCAGATATTCTTCACCTGGGTGGCGTGCTCAAGGAACCAGCGGCCCTGGGCCAGCTTGGAGTTGAACCAGTCGATGGCGCGCCCCTCGTTCGTCCAAACCTGCTTCAGATTGCCAACCGACATCGCCTTAGCCGCTGCGGCGCTGGCCTCATCGCCGAAGCACCAGATGGCATCGACATCGTCGTGTTCGGCGAGCGTCTTGAGAAGCTGTGACGAGTATCCGGTCACAATATTCAGCGCGCCGCCAGGCAGATCGCTGGTGTCGAAAAGCTGATAAAGGTCGCCAGTGATCAGTGGGTAGGCTTCTGAAGGAACGGCGATTACGGTGTTTCCAACCGCGAGAGCGGGCATCACGAGAGAAAGAAAGCCGAGCAGCGGCGCCTCCCGTGGACAGATGACGCCAACCGTCCCAATGGCCTCGTTCATCGCGATCGAGATATTGCGGAACGGAGGATTGTGCACCGCGCCGTCAAACTTATCGGCCCACGCCGCATACGAGAAGATGCGTTCGACACTGAGATCCACTTCCGCGGCAGCCTGCTTTTCGCCGACCACGTCGGCCAGGCGATGCGCAATTTCGTCGCGCCGCTGGGAAAGATTCTCCGCGCTGTAGTAAAGAATCTGGGCACGATTGTGCGCCGCAGCTTTTGCCCATGATGCCGCTTTTCGCGCCGCCTCGACTGCGTTGCGTATGTCTTTGCGATTACCGAGCGGTGCTTCACCCAGCAATCGTCCGTCAGCCGCGCGCACTTCCATACTGTAGCCAGAGTCCGGCCGCGCCTGCTTGCCGCCGATGTAAAGCTTGACGGTGCGATCAATCGTGGGATTATCAACATCAGGAGTGCTTGCCTGTTGGTGGAGCGCCGGGCGTCCCCGCCCGGCCCCGTCATCATCATGGACGGGCGAGGACGCCCGTCGCTCCATTCTTGAAGCGTCGGGTTTGTCCTCCAATTCCGTCTCGGGCGGCGTGGACGTTTTCTCTTTCTCTGCAGGGAGCATCGGGGCGCTCTTGAACCATGCTGGCTCCATATATTCGAGCAGCCCCTCGCGTCCGCCCTCGCGTCCGTAACCGCTTTCGCGGTAGCCGCCGAAGCCGCAGGAAGCATCGAACAGGTTCGTGCAGTTTACCCAAACCACTCCTGCTTTAAGTTGCGCGGCGACATGCAAGGCGACGTTGATGCTCTCGCTCCAGACGCAGGCCGCCAAACCATAAACCGTATTGTTTGCCAACTCCACCGCTTCCGCCGGTGTGCGGAACGTCATCGCCGCCAGCACCGGCCCGAAGATTTCCTGCTGCGCAACAATCGACGTCGGATGAACATTGCTCAGCAGCGTCGGCGGATAGTAAAACCCGCGCGCAGGCAACGTAACCTGCGGCTGCCAGCACGTTGCCCCGTCCGCCACACCCTGGTCCACTAGCTTGCGGATTCGCTCGAGTTGCACTTTTGCGACGATGGCGCCGATGTCAATTGCTTTGTCGAGCGGCGCGCCAATGCGCAAGGTGCTCATGCGATCCTGCACTTTGGCGATCAGCGCTTCGGCAATGCTCTCCTGCATCAGCAGCCGCGAGCCCGCACAACATACTTGGCCCTGATTGAACCAGATTCCATCCACCAGGCCTTCCACCGTGCTATCGAGGTCAGCGTCTTCAAAGACGATGAATGGGGACTTTCCGCCAAGCTCAAGCGAAAGGCGCTTGTGGCTCGTTGCCGTAGCTGCGCGAATCGCGCGTCCGACTTCGGTCGATCCGGTGAACGCGATCTTGTCCACGTCAGGATGCTTGACCAGCGCCTCACCGGTTGAGCCGTCTCCGGTGACGATATTGACCACGCCGCCGGGCAAGCCAGCTTCCTGGCAAATGCCGGCGAAGACGAGCGCAGTCAGCGGCGTGAATTCCGCCGGCTTCAAAACCACGGTGTTTCCTGTCGCCAAAGCCGGCGCAATCTTCCACGCCAGCATCAGCAGCGGGAAGTTCCATGGAATAATTTGACCGACGACCCCGCAGGGCACGTACTCGGGGAACTCCTGCTCGAGAAGCTGCGCCCAACCCGCGTGATAATAGAAATGTCGCGCGACCAGCGGAATGTCAATGTCGCGGCTCTCACGGATGGGCTTGCCGTTGTCCATCGTCTCGAGAACCGACAGCAGACGGGAATGCTTCTGCACCAGGCGCGCGATGGCATAGAGATAGCGCGCGCGGGCATGCGGAGTAAGGGCGCGCCATCCAGAAGATGCCGCCCGCGCGGCTTTGACCGCGGCGTCGATATCAGCCGCCGATCCTTGCGCAACCGAGGCGAGTTTCTCCCCGTTCGAAGGATCGACAGTGTCAAAGAATTCTCCCGCCGCGGGCGCCTGCCATCCGCCGCCGATGAAATGTTGGAAGCGGCGGCCATGACGCTGCAGCCAAGCTACTGCTTCTTTCGAATCTTCAGGAGCAGGACCGTATTCCATGCTCACGAACTTTTCGGCAATGCTCATTGGCGTTTGCTCGATTCCTTCTTCCGAGTTCCTAGTATCGTCTGCTGTAAATTCGCGACATAAACATGAGATGTCATCTTGAGCGAAGCGAAAGACCTATGCATTTGCGCGGTCAACTACATAGGTCCTTCGCTTCGCTCAGGATGACAGCGTGGATTTATGCCACGAACTTGTGGGACGCCATACTGTTCCTGCTAAGAGGCTTAAGCCATCGGGTGCCGATAGTCGGCTGAATAACGCCCGGTAGCATAATGCTCCAACTGCCGCTCGATGTCGCCTAGCAAGCCGCTGGCTCCGAAGCGGAACATTTCCGCCCGCATCCACGACGGGCCCAGTTCTTCTTTGATCATCGCAAGCCAATCGATCGACTGCTTCGCCGTGCGAATTCCGCCCGCTGGCTTGAAACCCACCGCCATTCCGGTCTGTTGCGCGTATTCGCGGATGGCGCGCGTCATCACTAGGCCGACCGGCAAGGTGGCGTTCGTCGGCTCTTTACCCGTCGAAGTCTTGATGAAGTCAGCACCCGCCATCATGGCCACCACGCTTGCTCGCCCGACGTTGCGCAGCGTCAACAGGTCCCCGGTTCCAAGGATCACCTTCATGTGCGCGGATCCACAGGCCTGCTTGAAAGCTGCCACCTCGTCGTAGAGCGCCTGCCAGCGGCCGCCGAAAACATGCGCTCGGGTGATGACGACGTCGATTTCCTGCGCGCCAGCCTCCACCGATCGGCGAATCTCGTTGACCCGCTCCGCCAGCGGCGACAGGCCTGCGGGGAAACCGGCGGACACGGCAGCGACGTGCACTCCACTGCCTTCGAGCGCACGCAAAGCCGTTTCCACAAATGCGTGGTAGACGCAGATGGCAGCGACCTTGATTTGCAATTCCTCGATCCCCAGCTTCTGTTCCAATTCCTGCTGGAGGGGGTGCCGGCCCTTCGCGCACAAGCGGCGGACGCGCTCGTCGGTGTCATCGCCGGAAAGAGTCGTCAGATCCATGCAGGTGATCGCACGCAGAAGCCACGCCGCCTGCCATTCTTTTTTCACCGTCCGTCGCGAGACCTGCGATTGAGCGCGGCGCTCGACCGCGCTGGTGTTGACGCGCACTTCCCGGACCCAATCGAGGTTGAGAGGAATGCCGGTATTCGGCAGCAGAGGCCGCCCGGAGAGAACGGCAATCGCATCGCCCTGCAACTCGTGGCGTGCGACGCTCCGAAACTCGTCGTGTTCGACCGGCATCAAAGACTCTCCGCCTGAGGGCTGGCGTCCTTTGCCGTGCAATTGTACGGCAGATACGGCGAAAGATGAATTCTGGTTTCGTCTTGACACTCGCGCTCTGCACAGCTACGCTACGGCGCGATTCTTACCAAGGGAGAAGCGATGTTCACACCCCACAGTCAGGGTACTGCGCTGTTGATGATGATCACGAGCGCCATTTGCTGGGGCTCCTGGGCCAACACCTATAAGGGCGTCAAGAATTATCGCTTCGAGTTGTTTTACTGGGACTACGCCATCGGCATCTTCCTGATCTCGCTCATCCTCGCGTTTACCATGGGAAGCACGGGCAACAGTGCCGACCCTTCCAGTTTCTTAAACAATGTGCGTTCCGCCGACACCAACAACATTGTTTCCACCATGGTCGGAGGCGCCATCTTCAATCTGGCGAACCTGCTCTTGGTGGCCGCGATTGATATGGCCGGGCTCGCCATCGCATTTCCGGTGGCCATCGGAATCGCGCTCGTCGTCGGCGTCATTTCGAGCTATGCCCTCCAGCCCAAGGGAAATGCAGCGCTTTTGGCTGCGGGCGTTGTTTGCGCCCTCATCGCCGTTGTCATGGACGGAAAAGCCTATGGCAGCCTGGCCATCGCCGGCCGCTCGGTTTCGAAAAAAAGCATCATCGTATGCGTGGTCTCCGGTATTCTGATGGGCCTCTGGGCTCCCTTCGTGGCGCGAGCCATGACCCACGGCAACACGCTCGGTCCCTACAGCATTGCCGTCTTCCTCACGCTGGGCGCGCTGCTCTCGTGCCTGATCTGGAACACTTATTTCATGAAGAGACCACTGGTCGGAGAGCCCGTAAGTTTTGCGGGCTTTTTCAGCGGACCCATTTCCGGCCACGCCCTTGGACTGCTCGGCGGATTCATCTGGGGCATCGGCATGGTTTTCAATCTCGTCGCTGCCAGCTACACCGGCGTGGCAATTTCGTATGCCATCGGGCAATCTGCGCCTATGGTCGCTGCCCTCTGGGGTGTTCTTGCCTGGAAGGAATTTGAAGGCGCGCCCGGCAAAGCCAAAATATACCTGGCCCTGATGTTCGTCTTCTACTGTTTGGGAATTTTGCTGGTGGCCAGGGCAAATGGCTGAAGTCACGCCCAGAGCAGCGACCATCGTGGGTGTCGCTGTTGTCGATTCAGGCTTGCTGGTGAAAGCCGTGCGTCCGCGCCCGGTCGGACGGGCGAGACGCCCGTCGCTCCACGTATGATTCATCGCTCAGCAACCGCACCGTAAATATCCGCGAAAGCATAGTTGTAAAGAACGACGCTATGAAAAAGTGAATTCGTCACCTCGTCGCAGGACATTCGCGGAGTCGGCATAAAACGCTTGACTTTGCATTTCTAATCTATTTAGATGGCGCTTCGTAAAGAAAAGGGACGCTCCACGTTCCAGCCGCGAGGGAGTCGATCCCCAATGGCTACTCGGTTAGAGTGGCCGCCAAGGTGGGAACTGATGCTGAAAAGAAATGCGCTGCTCGTTGCGGTTCTGTGTTCCGTAATTTCCCTCTGTCCACTTCTGTATAGCCAGGCGAACGGAAGTTTTTCCGGAACGGTTGCCGATAAGACCGGCTCCGTCATCGCCGGAGCCGCGGTGAAAATCACATCGCAAGGCACCGGCCTCACGCGCGAAGTGAAGACCGATGGATCCGGTCACTACCTCGTACCGCTGCTGCCGGTAGCGTTTTACACCATCCGAGTGGAATCCCAAGGCTTCCAGACCACCGAGCAGAAAGACATCCGTCTCCAAGTCGACGAGCAACGCGAAATCAATTTCACCCTGAATCCCGCGTCGGTCACCGCGACAGTTGAAGTCAGCGCCACCGAGATTGCGGTCGAAACCGCCAACCCCACCCTCGGCCAGGTGATCACCTCCGAAGAAGTCGCCGAGCTCCCCTTGAACGGACGCGTTTTCACTCAACTGGCCAGCCTGACGCCGGGCACAACCACGTCAACCAACCCGGCATCGTTCTTTGCCAGCGCGGCCAGCAGCGAGGCGGCCACGCGCGGCTCCTTTTCGCTCTCGGTTGGTGGTTCGCGCGAACAGAGTACCAACTGGCTGCTCGATGGCAACGACAACAATCAGCTCGACGAAGGCGGCATCGGCATCTTTTCCGATGTCGACGACATTCAGGAATTTAAAGTCCTCGCTTACAACTACTCCGCCGAATACGGAGAACGCGCCGGCCCAACCGTGCTCGTGACCACGAAATCGGGTTCGAACCAATTTCACGGCACGGCGTTCGAGTTTTTCCGCAATACCAACCTTGATGCCCAGACTCCCTTCGTGGATACCGCGACCAAGTTCAATCTCAATCAATATGGCGGTTCGTTGGGCGGCTCCATCCAAAAAGACAAGACATTCTTCTTCCTCGACTACCAGGCCAAGGTGCAGCGCAAGGGCGTACCGTTCACGGGTTTCCTTCCGACCCAGGCGATGGCCCTACCTGACGCGAACGGCGACTACAACTTCAACCTTGATCCGACGGGTGCCACTCGAGGATCGTCGAGCTTTCCCAACCTCAACAATCCCTTTTCCGGCACAGGTTTTCAGTGCATGTCGGATGGCGTGACGCCCGAACCGGTTAATTCCTCGGGAGGCCAAACCCCGGGCACACCATGCAATGTCATCCCCAAAGCCCTCATTAACCCGCAAGGAGCGGCGGTGGCGGCGCTTTACGCTCCGTATGCCACCATCACAGGCAATCCCGGTTACAACTACGCCACTGAGCCCATTCGCAAGCTCAACGAAGGAACCGGCGACATCCGCGTCGACCACAACTACTCCAGCCATGACTCTATTTTCGGTCGCTTCAGCTACGATCAGGCAACAAACTACATCCCGGGCGGCACGCCCACGTGGGCTTCGCAGAACGCTTTCGGCACAAACCAGAGCATTACCAACCACGGCCGCAATGCCGTCGTTTCTGAGCAGCATGTCTTCTCGGCGACCACCATCAACCAGTTCACAGCCGGCTTCAACCGCATCTTCAACCACATTCTCTCCTACGGTGATTTCGCGGTTCCGCCGTGCGAAGCCTCGAATCTCCCGAATCCCAACGGCGGGCCATCCCAAGTCATCCCCGGTGCCAACCTCGACAGCGTCTGCTCAACTTTCACCGGCTATCCCACCAACCTCAATCAGGCCACCAATGACTGTATCAGTTGCGGCATGACGTCATTCCAGATGGGCAGCTACTTCTCCATCGGGGATCGCGGATACGCGCCCTACCAGGGCGGTACGAATGTTTATTCGGTCGGTGACACGGTCGACCTGGTCCGTGGGCGCCACGACATTCGCGTTGGCGCCGTTTATCGCGCCGAGGAAATGAACATACGTAACAACGCGTTTCAAGATGGATATGTCCTCAACTTTGGCCTAGCCTCACACGACGACATCGCCGATTTGCTCCTCGGGTCGATGGGCTCCTTTGCCGCCCATGACCAAACATTTCTCGGCGGCACGGTCGGTCGTCGCTATAAATTGATTCGCCCCTTTGTTCAGGATGATTGGCGTGTGTCCAGCAACCTTACCCTCAACCTCGGCGTTGCTTGGGCGTTGGTTACGCCCGAAACAGAAGTCGACAACCGGCAGGCAAACTACGATATCGTGACTCAGAAGTGGTATGTTCCCGCGGGCAGCCCCATGTTAGGTGCATGCGGCAGCCTGTGCGTTGCGACTGACGGTCGATCCGGCATTGAAATGGACAAAAAGGCAATCGAACCCCGTATCGGTTTTGCCTGGAAGCCGCAAGGAAGGCAGAATCTTGTCATTCGTGGCGGTTATGCCATTTACCACGATTCGTCCTGGGATCAGGGTGGTCAGGGACTGTGGCAAAATCCGCCTTACTATGCGGAAGTGGATCCCTGTACATTTTGTCTAGCCTATGGCGTCGCGGCTGGCTCCCTCTCCGGCGGATTCCTACTGACCGCGCCCCAAACGGGCTCAACCCTGGCTGTTCCAGGCGGCTATATTTATAACGCGCCTGTTAATCCCGCGAATTACACCGGCAGTATTCAGTCGATGAACCGCAACTTCAAGCTGGGGTCTATTCAACAGTTCAATCTCAACGTTGAGCAGGAGCTACCCGGAAACGTCGTTTTCACTCTGGGGTACGTCGGAACTCGTAGCCGTCACATCCTCGTCAGCCAGCTGGATGAAAACCTCAATGAGCCGAGCGCGTGCCCAGCGGAAAGGCTCGGCTCAACCTACACCCTCGGCTGTGGCCTCGGGAACTTTCCGTATGCAACGCACCAGCCTGGCGGAGGGGCGTACCAGTTCGTCGACACCAACAACAGCATTGGTTCCGCTCAGTACGATTCGCTTCAGGCAAAGCTCGAAACCAAGAGCGCACGCCACGGACTCTATGCTCTGGTCGGCTATACGTGGTCCCGCAACTTCGATACCGGCTTGACGGATGGCTTGGGCACGAACCCCGGCGCTCTCTATTACCCACTGCCAGGCACCGCGCGGCTGGATTGGGGGCTTTCCCAGCTCAACCTCAACGACAGTTTCACTGCCAGCGTCCTCTACGATTTGCCATTTGGCAAAGGCAAGCGCTTCGGCGGAGATTGGAATGCTCCCACAGATGTCGTCCTCGGCCATTGGCAGGTTGACGTGATTGAACGGGCCACCTCCGGATTCCCGCTCTTCGTTGTCGACAGCTCCGATCCATCCGGGGTTTTCTTCAACTACAACGGGTTGACCGTTCAGCGGCCAAACCAAGTCGGCAATCCCAATGTTGGCGGACCCGAAGGTGGGCAAACGAATTGCCCGGCCAAGGTGCATACACTTCAGAACTGGTTCAATCCTTGCGCTTTCGAAAGTGCTCCCGCCGGCGAACTCGGCACCGCGGCCCGCGCGCCCGTCTACGGCCCTCGCTTCGTGAACACCGACCTCTCGATCATCAAGGATTTCCCCCTCGCCTTCCGCGAAGGCGCTAATCTCCAATTTCGAGCCGAGTTCTTCAACCTCTTGAACCACCCGCAGTACTGGTTGGCGGGAATTAGCGGCACCGGAGAGCAGGACATCAATACGCTCTCGAGCTTTGGTGTGATTACCCAGACCCTCAACAACCCGCGCCTGGTACAGTTCGCCCTCAAGCTCAAGTTCTAGGAAAATGGCACGCATCCTAGCGAGATTCTGAGGTGTAAGAATGAAGCTCGGTCGATTTGTGTGTTTGATCGTGATGGCCGCTGCCACCCTAACGACATGTTTGTTCTGCCAAGGCCAGAATCGGAGTCAGGATCAAAGCAAAGACAGGCGAAAGATCGTCATAGATGAGGACGCGGCCGGACCCGCCGGCACTGACCAGCAGGCGATACTGCTGCTCATCCAGTCTCCGCAGACGGAAGTTTTGGGCATCACCGTGGTGACGGGCGATTCGTGGCTCACCGAAGAAGTCGCGCACACCCTGCGCATGCTCGAACTCATCGGACGCACCGACATTCCCGTCGTGCCCGGAGCCGAGTATCCGCTGGTCAGGACAAAAGAAGAGACCGAGCAGTGGGAGCAGCGCTATGGCTACGTCGCTTGGCTGGGGGCGTGGACTCCGCGCGTGTATCACGCACCCCGAGAGCTGGGAGCAATGCCGGAAGGGAAGCCGACCACCAAGCCCGCCGATGAAGACGCTGCCCACTTTCTGGTACGCATGGTCCATAAATACCCGCACGAAGTCACTATCTATGAAGGCGGGCCCATGACGAACCTGGCGCTCGCGATCTCCATCGATCCGGAATTTCCCGGCCTGGCAAAAGAGTTGGTGTTCATGGGCGCCAGTCTGAGTCCACAGACCGATGATCCCGAGTTCGTAAACACGCCCCGCCGCGAATTCAACCTCTGGTTCGACCCGGAAGCGGCTCACATTGTGCTGCGGGCGCCGTGGAAGAAGATTGTCTGCACCCCGGTAGATATTTCCGTGAAGACAAGAATGACCAATGAACTGATCGACAAAATCAAGGCGAGCGACACGCCATCCGCGCAATACATTGGCAAGTATGCCCGCTTGCATGGCACCTATAACTATCTTTGGGACGAACTTGCGTCGGCGGCCTGGCTTGACCCAAGCCTGATCACGAAGAAAGAAAACCGCTTCATGGATGTGAATCTGGATCGCGGCTACGGCTACGGAGACACTCTCACCTGGGCAGATTGGGATAAGCCCAAGCGCGATGTCCACAGCGTGGAAGTGCAGTTCGACCTGGATACGGACAAGTTCTACAAGTTGTTTGTGGATTTATTGACCGCACCGACGCCGCAGCCAGGCAAGCCGATCACGCCTTAGTGACTTGCCCATCGCCTTAACTGATCCATCATCTTATGCGCCTGCTCGTGTCCCGGATGCTGCTTGAGCAGTTCGACTAGAACGGATCACGGGGCCCGGTGCGGCCGAATTTCCACGAAAATCTCTACTGCCGAAGCGGGTCAAGCGTTACAATTGCCCACTTAATCTTCAGCGAAATTGATTTTGTATGAAGAAGACAAAGGTGCCTGCTGTCATGCGCGAACGCCTGCTCCGTTCGGCGCGCAAAGTGATGAAGAATGCCTACGCGCCCTTCTCTAAATTTAGAGTGGGCGCAGCCATTCTCACTTCGAAAGGCCAAGTCTTCGTGGGATGCAACGTTGAGAATTCTTCTTACGGAATGACAAACTGCGCCGAGCGTACCGCGATCTTTTCCGCTGTCGCCAAGCTCGGTCCCGAACTCGAGGTTTGTGCCGTCGCCGTCGTCGCCTCTGAGAAGAACGATCATGGGGTTCCATGCTCGCCCTGCGGCGCCTGCCGCCAGGTCATCTATGAATTCGGGCCGCGCGCCGTCATCTTCTACCAGGGCGAAAAAGGCCCGAAGCAAAGTCTCATCACCGATCTTCTTCCGGAGGGTTTCCGCCTCAAGTGAGCCAGCCGAGTGTTTCGCAATCGCCGTTCCGCGTCATCGATCTCATCCGCAAAAAGCGCGATGGCGACGCATTATCCGCCGCTGAAATCGAGTACCTCGTCGATGGCTGCACGCAAGGCAGCATTCCCGATTACCAGATGGCGGCGTGGCTCATGGCCGTCGTGCTACGCGGAATGACTCGCGAGGAAACTGCGGCCCTCACGCACGCCATGCTGCATTCCGGCGAAGTTCTCGATCTCAGCTTCCTTCCCGCAAAAAAAGTGGACAAGCACTCCACCGGCGGCGTCGGTGACAAGACCTCGCTCGTGCTTGCCCCGCTTGTCGCTGCCGGCGGCCTTTTCGTCCCCATGATCAGCGGCCGCGGACTCGGCCACACCGGAGGCACGCTCGACAAGCTCGAATCCATCCCAGGATTTCGCGTCGGCCTGACGGTGCCCGAATTCCATCGCGTTCTCAAAGCCTGTGGATGTTGCATGATTGGCCAGACCGACAAAATCGCTCCCGCGGACCGCAAGTTGTACGCGTTGCGCGATGTTACCGGCACGGTCGAGAGTCCGTATCTCATCTGCGCCTCGATTATGAGCAAGAAGCTGGCGGAAGGCACCGACGCGCTCGTGCTCGACGTGAAGACCGGTTCGGGGGCTTTTATGAAGAAGGAGGAAGACGCTGTCTTCCTCGCCGAACTCATGGTCGAAACCGGCGAGCGCATGGGCAAACAGATGGTCGCGCTCATCACCGACATGAACCAGCCGCTCGGCCGCATGGTTGGCAACGCGCTCGAAGTGCAGGAGTGCATTGAGGTACTACACGGCGGCGGACCCCAGGATTTGCGCGATCTCTGCCTCGAGTTGGCGGCCTGGATGTTCTATCTCGGCGGCGCGTCCAAGACGGTAGCGCATGGCAAACAACTCTCCGAGCAAATCATTACCTCCGGCAAAGCCTTCGAGCGCTTCCGCCAGATGGTCGAGTTGCAGGGCGGCGACATCAGCGTGATCGACGATCCGACCCGTCTCCCGGGCACCGATCACCGCGTCGATGTGCCCAGTCCTAAAGCCGGATTTATCGCTGCGATCGCGTGCGAACAGGTTGGCACCGCCTGCGTCATTCTGGGCGGAGGCCGCGAGCGCAAAGAAGATTCGGTCGATCCTTCTGTCGGTGTCGAGGTTCATAAAAAGCCCGGCGACAAAGTTTCCGCCGGCGAGCCGCTGTGCACCATTCACTGTCACTCCGACGCGCAGGCCGCGCGCGCAAAAACATTGCTGGAAGAGAGCTATCTGATTGCAGCCGCTCCGCCCGCGCACAAACAATCTTTGGTTCATCGCGTGATTTATAAAGGGGAACGCTGATTTATAAAGGGGATAAAGATGGGACGTTTCACTGGCATTCTCGGTCTGCTCACCATGTTGGGCCTCGCCTACGCCTTCTCCACCAACCGCCGCGCGATCAACAGGAAAACGGTTGTCTGGGGCCTGGGTCTGCAAGTTGTGTTCGCCATCTTTGTGCTTAGAATTCACGTCGGCCAAGTGCTCTTCCAGAGAGCTGGCGACGCGGTCAACCGGTTGCTCAGTTATTCATTTGAGGGATCGAGCTTTGTTTTCGGTGCTCTCGGCGCGAAAGAAAAGCCGTTGGGATTCTTTTTCGCATTCCAGGTGCTGCCGACTGTCATTTTCATCGCCGCCTTTTTCGCCGTGCTTTACCACTACGGGATCATGCAGTTCATCATCAATCTCGTGGCGAAGGTGATGACCAGATTTATGGGCGCCAGCGGCGCCGAGTCGCTGGACGTGGCAGCGAGTATCTTCATGGGACAGACCGAAGCTCCGCTCACCATCCGCCCATTCCTCCCCGACCTCACTCGCTCCGAACTGATGACCGTGATGACTGCCGGCATGGCCCACGTGTCAGGCGGGATTATGGCCGCATATATCGCCTTCGGCATTGAGCCCAAGCATCTTTTGAGCGCAGTGATTATGACCGCCCCCGGCACCATCTTGATATCAAAAATGCTTGTGCCTGAGACCGAGGTTCCGAAGACTGCCGGTCGGGTTGTCATGAGCGAGGAAGAAGTGGGCGCCGAAAAAAGTGAAAACCTGCTGGGCGCGATTGCGCGCGGCACCACAGACGGTTTAGGCCTCGCGCTCAATATCGCCGCCATGCTGATTGCATTCCTCGCGCTGATCGCCCTTGTCAACGGCATCCTGGGCGGCATTCACAACACGCTCGGGATGGCATGGTTTCCCTCCAGTCTGCAGCAAATCTTCGGCACATTGTTTGCCCCCATCGCGTGGGTCATCGGAATTCCATGGCATGACTGTCGCGCCATCGGCAATCTTCTCGGCACGCGCATGGTGTTGAACGAACTCGTAGCCTTCTCCATGCTCGGACCGCAGAAGGCGGTGCTTGACCCCCGCTCGTTTACGATCGCGACCTTCGCGCTCTGCGGTTTCGCAAATTTGAGCTCGATCGGAATTCAGTTGGGCGGCATCGGCGCGCTCGCTCCCAACAAGCGAGGCGAACTGGCCCGTCTCGGCATTCGAGCCATGCTGGCCGGAACCATGGCCAACCTGATGTCGGCTTCGATTGCCGGCATGCTTCTGTAGGGGCGCTTCTGCTGCGGAGATCGGTTTGGGTAGGGCATGGCTCCGGCCATGCGCGCAGAGCCAGCAAAGACGCGGGCTTTAGCCCCTGAGGAATGCGGCAGTTTGCTGCTTACTGTTTATGATGAGCTGGCTTCTAGTTTGTGGAGGATTTCGTCAGTTGTAACCAGCGTTGCTCCCAGACTCTGCAATTCGGTAAGCGTTTTGTTCCCAACCTCCGGCGCCAAGGTTTCAATCGCATCGCGGACCACCGCCACGCGCCGCTTTCGCTCCAGCAACCCCTTCACCGCGCAACTGACGCAATATTCCGTCACCACTCCAAACACCACAAATTCGGCGGCATTCCCCAAACGTTCCACCAAGCGGTCCGCATGCTGAGTCTCAAAAATATCCAGCGTCTGCTTCTCCAGGATGATCTGCTGATATTTGGAGAGATCCTCAGGCAGCTTCACGGCCGGGTCATTCTCAATTCTGACGTAGTTCTCTGTCAGAGCTTCCGGCAGAAGTTCCGCTCCGGGCGATCCTTTCAAGCAATGGGGAGGAAACTGCTTGAACTCAGGATCATTCGCGGGATGAAAGTCTCCGTGCGAAACCAGAAATACCTCGTCCCGCCGCGCCGCATCTGTCAGCTTGCGGATATTGGGCAGAAGTTTTTCAGCACCGGGAACGTAGAGCTTGCCACCAGGCAGCATAAAATCAGCTTGCACATCGACTTCCCAAAAAATGAAGTCGCGAGATTGCATTCCACTCTCCTTCATCTCCATGCTTGTAACACATTATTTCATCCGGTGTTCTGGACTTGATGTAGGAGCCTTGATGTACAACGATTGAGTCCCCGGAGTGAGGTTCCTGGCCACGCTAGAGTGTAGAATGTTCGCCGTTTGTACAGCAATCACTCCGGTTTGTACAGCACTTGCCGCCTGCGCTGGCGGTGCTCAGAATTGCGTTCAAGTGCCGGTGACCGTCGCACCACTTCCGGCAAGGATTTGCCGCACAATTAGTTTGCTCCGCAACTCGCAGTATGTAATGCTGTTCAGCGCACGCAGATCAAACAACGCCGGGAGAGTGCTAATGCGAACCAATCTTCTTCTTGCCCTGATTGTTTTTTGCTCGCTAACCCTCTGGGCTGCCGATAATATCACGCCCCTCAACGTCAAGGAGGGTCTGTGGGAAGTGACCGTGACTCATTCAATGACCGGGATGCCAGCCATGCCGAACATCCCTCCCGACGCTCTCGCCAAGATGCCTCCGGAGCAGCGCGCGCGCATAGAAGCCATGATGAAGGGTACGCCTACCACCGATGTGCGCAAGGAATGCGTCACCAAAGAGAAACTTGAAAAGAATTTGGCTTTCAGCAACAACCGCGGGGATTGCACTCGGACCGTCATCACTTCGACGGGTCACAAACTGGAGATGAAGGTTCATTGTGAAGAAAAGCAATCGTCGACCGACGCACAGTTTCTGATCGAGGCTGTCGGTTCCGATAGCGTCAAGGGAACGAACCACATGGTCAGCAACACCAGCAGCGGTCGCACCATGACCATGGACTTCACCTTCAGCTCCAAGTACCTCGGCTCCGCCTGCGGAGACGTCAAGTAGAGCCCGACGCTGCCTCGAACTCGCAGCCGACTACGCCGGGTCGCAACCGGGAGCGAGCACGGGACGCAAAGGCTCACACAATCCGCGCATCACGCGCTCGAACTGTGGGATGTCGAGCGACTGGGGCCCGTCGGAAAGCGCGCGCTCCGGACACGGATGCACCTCCACGATGATGCCGTCCGCTCCGACGGCAATCGCAGCGCGCGAAACCGCCCCGATCAGGCTCTGCTTGCCGGTACCATGCGACGGATCGGCCACCACCGGCAGGTGCGAGAGTTCTTTGGCGAGGGCGACAGCGGCAAGGTCCATCGTGTTGCGAGTGGCGGTTTCGAACGTCTTGATTCCGCGCTCGCAAAGGACGACCTGGTTATTTCCGCCGGAAAGCAGGTATTCCGCCGCCAGCAGCCACTCCTTCACCGTGGCCGACGGTCCGCGCTTGAGCAGAATCGGCTTCTTTACGGTCGCGAGCCTTCGCAGCAACGCAAAGTTTTGCATGTTGCGCGCGCCGACCTGGAGCATATCGGCGTACTCACAGATCAAGTCCACGTCTTCCGTACTCATGACCTCGGTCACGACCGGCAGGCCAGTGAGTTCACGAGCTTCGCGCAAAATCTTCAACGCTTCAACTCCCAGGCCCTGGAATTCGTACGGGGAGGTACGCGGTTTGTAGGCTCCGCCGCGCAGCATGGTAGCGCCCGCGCGCTTCACCGCTTGCGCAGTCTCCAGCAATTGCTCGCGCGACTCAACCGAGCAGGGACCGGCAATCACGACCACTTCGGGGCCGCCGATCTTTACTCCGCCAACATCGACCACCGACGGTTGCGGCCGCGCTTGACGGCTGACGAGTTTAAAGGGTTGGGCAATTGCGACCACATTGTCCACTCCGGGCGCGACCGAAAGCGCCTCGATTTCATGGCGGCGCCCGCCGCTGCCGACCGCCGCGACGATGGTGCGCTCGGTGCCACGCGTGACGTGAGGCTGGAATCCGGCCTCGCGGATGCGTTGAATGATGTGATCGATCTGTTGTTCGGTGGCGTTGTCGGACATGTTCACAATCATGGCGATGACCTTTCTATTTGCCGCCAAAAACAAAAGCCGCGATTCTATCGCGGCTTTGGCGGAATCCTTGAGCTGTCTCTATTTCTCTGGTGACTGGCTCCGATTCTGCACCGCCGCTGCAAATGGAAACCAATAGCGGCCAAATAGGCGGAAGGAGCTAAATCGCGTCATAGAGAGGTTAAACCGTAACGTTTCTTATACCGATATCTTGCAAAACTGCTGGAACCGAGATCACTGAGTCCCTAGAGAACTGGCAACACTGGAAAACGCGTTGTTGGCGTTGCCTCCGATCAGACGCACGGTGCCGATCACCAATACCAGAATAACGGCGAGCATGACGGCGTATTCCGCAATATCTTGTCCACGCTCGTCCGTGCAAATACTTCGTAAAAACTGAACCATACATCCTCCGGCCCGATGAGGATATTTCCGGGCTTGCTTGTGTTGCTAATAATGACGACTCGGACGGTGATTGTCAATCGCTACGAGAGCGACTTTTCCACCGCAACCCGCGTCCACGGCTGAACTCAGAACCTAAATTCCTTGTTGGGTTTACGGGGATTCAGAAATCCTGGTGGTCGTTGAAATAAAAAACTACGGTTCAGTCGCCAGAGAAGCTGACGCTGTCGACGAGGCTGCCGTATCACTCACCAGGGCGTGGGCGGAATGAGCCGCATAGTCGAGCACGCGTCCCGGCAGCACTCCGAGGTAAAGCGTAAGCAGCACGCAAACCGCAATGGCGAGCGCTGCCGCGGCGGGCACAGGGGTGACCGGAACCTCGCCCCGTGGCTCGCGCATATACATCATCACGATAATGCGCAGGTAATAATAAGCTCCCACGGCGCTATTCAGCACCAGAATGATCGCCAAGCCCACCAGATTCGACTTCAGCGCTGCACTCAACACGTAGAACTTCGCAAAGAAGCCGCCCGTGATCGGAATGCCGATTAAAGACATCAGGAAGAAGGTGAAAGTCGCGGCCAGCACGGGGGACTTCCTGCCGAGACCCGCATAATCTTCGAGCGTGACGTACTTTTCGCCCACGTTCGCGAAGTGGGTGACCACGGCGAACGCGCCCACGTTCATCGCCGCATAGGCGGCAGTGTAGAACATCGCGGCGGATGTGCCCAGTTCCGGCCGTGCGGCAAACGCGACGAGTAGATATCCGGCGTGCGCGATCGAAGAATACGCGAGCAGGCGCTTGACGTTGTTCTGCACCAGGGCGCACACATTTCCCAGCGTCATGGTCAGCGCGGCCGAGACCCAGATCAGCCAGAAGCGTCCGGGCGCGTTCGCTTCGAACATGACGCGCAGCAGAACCGCGAACGCCGCCGCCTTGGGGCCGGTCGACATCAGACCGACGACCGGAGCCGGGGCCCCTTCGTAGACGTCAGGAGTCCATACATGGAAGGGCACAGAAGCGACCTTAAAGCCCAAGCCCACGAACATGAGCGCCGTGGCAACATAGGCCAGAACCGGCACAGGTCCGCCGCCGGAATGCAGTGCCAGACTGATCGCGTCAATGTTGGTGGAACCAGTCGCGCCGAACACGAGTGCGACGCCATAGAGGAAGAACGCCGTGGCAAACGATCCCAGCAAAAAGTACTTCAGCGACGATTCGCTGCTGGAGGCATCGCGCCGCCGGAAACCTGCCAGCACGTAGGTCGAGATCGACGAGATTTCCAGGGCGATAAAAATAAGTACAAGTTCGATCGCGGAGGACATCAAACACATTCCGACCGTGCCGAACAGGATGAGCCCGTAGTACTCCCCGGCTCGGATACGCTGCACTTTCAAGTATTCGAAAGAACTGAGGATGACCACTGCCGCAATCGCAATGACGAGGAAGTGAAAGAAGACGCTGAAGCCTTCCACCCGAACCATGTTCGAGAACGCGGTTCCAGGATACTGCGCCATCCAGCACGTCGACCCCAAGGCGGCAAGAGTACCGATCAGTGCGATCGTGCCGAGCGCCTGGTGACTGTTTTCCTCGTCGAGCAGCGGGTCGATGACCATTACCAGCATGCCGAAGATCGAGAGCACCAGCTCCGGCAGGATGCGCATGTAGTCGGCGCCTGGCGGCGGCATGAAAGTCTGCACCTGCGCCAGCAGACCCGGTAATGAATGCGACAGCGTCGTCATCGTTATCGTTGGCCCAATTATTGACCCAATCATTGGCGCAATCATTGGCGCAGTCATTGGCCCACCACCCTGCTGGCCAATTGTGTGAAGGGGGCGAGAGCCGCTTGCACCGCCGGATCAATCGCGCTGAGCCACACCAGGGGCGCAACGCCCATCACCAGAGCGGCAACCGCAATCGGCCAAAGTGCAGCCTTCTCACGCAGGTTCAAGTCAGGCAGCGTGTTATTGACTTCGTGCTTCACCTTGCCGAAAAAAACGCGCTGATACATCCACAGCAGATAGCAGGCGCTCCAGATCACGCCGGTTGCGGCCAGGATTCCATAGGTCGGGCGCGCCTGGAATGCTCCACTCAGCACCAGGAACTCGCCGATGAAACCGTTCAGCAGCGGCAGTCCAAGCGAAGCCAGCACGGTGAATAGAAAGAAGGTGGCGTACTTGGGCATGGGTGTCGCGAGTCCGCCAAACTCCGCGATCTCGTAGGTGTGGCGGCGTTCGTAGAGAATGCCCGCCAGCATGAAGAGGCCGCCGGTGGCGACTCCGTGCGCCAGCATGATGAAGACGGCTCCGTTCAGGCCAGCCGTGGTGAAACTGAAGATTCCGAGGACGACGAGTCCGAGGTGACTGACCGAGGAGTAAGCGATCAGCTTTTTCATATTCGGCTGCACCAGTGAGACCAGCGCGCCGTAGATGATGCCGATCAGCGCCAAAACCATGACCCATGGCGCATTGCGGTGGGCCTGCTCGGGAAACAAGCCAACGTCGAAACGCAGCAAGCCGTAGGTACCCATCTTCAGCAGCACGCCGGCCAGCAGCACCGATCCAGCAGTGGGCGCTTCCACGTGCGCGTCGGGCAGCCAGGTGTGCAGAGGGAAAATTGGGACCTTCACGGCAAAGGCGATGAAGAAGCCGAGGAACAACCACAGCGAGGCCTGTTCGAAACCGGGCACACTTCCGTTGCGAATCGCGTTCTGGATAACGACAAAATCGAAACTGCCAGTCTTGGCATACAGCCACACAATCGCCGCCAGCATGAACATCGAGCCAATCATCGTGAACAAGAAAAACTTCACCGCGGCGTAGATGCGGCGTCCGTGGCCATACATGCCGATCAGCAGCGCCATCGGGATCAGCGTCGCTTCCCAGAAAAAGTAAAACAGGAACAAGTCGAGCGAGGTGAAAACGCCGATCAGAGCCGTCTCCAGGATCAGCAGCAGAATGAAGAATTCCTTCACCCTCTCCTGAATCGAATGCCACGAAATCAGCACGCACAGAGGCGTGAGGAACGTCGTCAGCACCACCAGCCAGACCGAAATTCCGTCAATGCCCATGTGGTAATGAATGTTCGGGGACGTGATCCAGACCTTGTCGATCTCGAACTTGAAAAGGCCCTGACCGCGGTGCAGGTGTACCGGCAAATGCAGCGAGGCCACAAATGCCAGCAAGGAAATAACGAGGGCAAATAACTTGATGTCACGATCGCGGCGCGGGATCAGCAGAATCAGCAGCCCGCCCGCTGCAGGAATGAAGGTCACCAGTGAAAGAATGATGGGACCGAGGCTGTCCATGTTTACTGATCCCATATTCATCGCACTCCCATCCAGATCATGTAGGCGATCACAACCGCGCCTCCAGCCGCCACCCAGCCGGCATACGACCGCAGATTGCCCGACTGCATGTGGCGCACGTTGTCAGATACATGGCGCGCTGCATCGGCCGAGTCGTTGACTGCGGCGTCGATCACTCCCTGGTCGATGTCGTGCCAGAGAATCGTGGTCGAGCCTTCGATAAGCGGCTTGACGAAAAGGGCGTCGTAAAGCTCGTCGATGTAGTACTTGTGGGCGACTGCCTGGTAGAGGCCGTCGAGCTTGGCGGCGATGCGCGCGGGCAGTTGAGGATGTCGGCTGTAGAGCAAATATGCCAGCAGCCATCCAAGCACAGCCACGCTAATGGAAACGCCCATCAATAGATACTCGAGCGTATGGTCAACGGCTTCGTGGGAAGTTTCTTGCGCAACTTCCATCGCCCCCTGAAAAACGGGAGCCAGAAAATGTTCGAACCGATTTCCGTAGCCTACGAATCCGCCAACGACCGACAGCACGGCAAGGATCACCAGCGGACCGAGCATCACCCAAGGGCTCTCATGGGGCTCGCCGTGCCCGTGGCCCTGTCCATGACCGTGAGCATCGTGACCGTCATGGCCGTGCGCTTGCTGCACCACGGCGCCCCGATACTCGCCGCCGAATGTCATGTACATCAACCGGAACATATAGAAGGAAGTGATGAAAGCGGTAATCACGCCAATCAGCCAATACACCCAGCTTGCGTTGAAGGCCTTCCAGAGAATCTCGTCTTTGGACCAGAAGCCGGCGAACGGCGGGATGCCTGCGATGGCGAGCGTGGCAATCCCCATCGTCGCAAAGGTCCAAGGCATGTACAGACGCAGTCCGCCCATCTTTCTCATGTCCTGCTCGCCGCCGATGCCGTGAATTACCGAACCTGCCGCGAGGAATAACAGGCCCTTGAAGAACGCGTGCGTCATCAGGTGGAAGATGCCCGCTGAAAACGCCCCCACGCCGCAAGCCATGAACATATAGCCGAGCTGCGAAATGGTGGAGTAAGCCAGCACTTTCTTGATATCAGTCTGGGCAATACCGATGGTCGCCGCAAACAGAGCGGTGAGCGTTCCAATGATCGCGACCGCCATCATCGCCGTCGGTGCGCGCTCGAAGATCACGGACGAGCGCGCCACCATATAAACGCCCGCCGTCACCATGGTCGCCGCATGGATCAACGCGGAGACTGGAGTGGGGCCTTCCATGGCGTCCGGCAGCCAGACGTAAAGAGGAATCTGGGCCGACTTGCCGGCCGCGCCGACCATCAACAGCAAACCAATCGCCGTGAGCAGTCCGGTGCCGGCAGTCTCCGGCGAGAGCGGCCGCACCGCAGCAAAGACGTGCGTGAAGTCGAGCGATCCGAAATGCTTGATCATCAGGAAGAGCGCAATCAGGAATCCAAAGTCACCGATCCGATTGACGATGAATGCCTTCTTGCCGGCCGACGCTGCCGAGTCTTTGGTGAACCAGTAGCCGATTAGCAGGTAGGATGCAAGGCCCACGCCCTCCCAGCCGATAAACATGACCAGGTAGTTCTTCGCGAGCACCAGCGTCAGCATGAAGAACATGAACAGGTTCATGTAGGACATGAAGCGATAGTAGCCATCGTCGTCCCACATATAGCCGACCGAGTAGATGTGAATAAGAAAGCCGACGCCGGTGACCACGAGGAGCATGACCAGCGATAACTGGTCGAGATAGAAACTAAAGTCAACTTGAAAGCTTCCGGAGCGGAGCCAGTGTGCGAGGTTGAAATAGTAAGGTGCGGATGCCGAAGAGAAGCGGGCAGCAATCACGACCGCAAGGAGAAATGCCAGGCCACAAAAGACGAGCGCAACCGCCGTGATCGCTTTCCTCGACGACCGCCGGCCAAAAAAGCCGTTGATCGCCGCCCCGGCGAGCGGAAGCAGCGGGACGAGCCAGAGATAAGGATTCGGCGTCATAGCTTGAGCAGGTTTACCCGGTCCACATTCAAAGTTTCACGCGTGCGATAGACGGCAATGATGATCGCCAGGCCCACCGCGGCCTCCGCGGCGGCCACCACCATCACGAAGAAGACGAAGACTTGCCCGCTGAGCGCGTGCCAGTGCGCGGCGAAGGCCACGAACGAAAGGTTCACGCCGTTCAGCATCAGCTCGATCGACATGAAAATCGTGATGATGTTGCGCTTGATCAGGAACCCGAGCACGCCACACGCGAACAGGATTCCGCTCAACACGAGATAGTAAGAAAGAGGGACCATCGTTATCCTTATCCTTCATCCTTTCTCGGGCCGCGGGCCACGGCTGGCGGGCTGGCGAGCACTACCGCGCCCATGATCGCGATCAGGATCAGCACCGACGTGACTTCAAAAGGCAGCAGAAACTGGTGGAAGAGAAGCCGGGCAATAGCGCGTGGGTCACCCCTTAGCGCGCCGATGGGGATCGACTGCATGTCGGAGCGATGGAGAAGCGTCCAGGCGACGAGCACTCCGCCGATCAGCACTCCCGGAACGCCGATCTGGATCGCGACCCGGCTGCCTTTAGTGCGCTCTTCTTTGCCGGCGTTCAGCAGCATGATGGTAATCACAAACAACACCATGATCGCGCCCGCATAGACGATTACCTGAACGGCGGCGACAAATTCCGCGCCCAATAGAAGATACTCGGCAGCGAGCGAGGCCATCACCGCGATCAGTGACAGCGCGCTGTTGATGGGATGGCTTTGCACCAGCAGGTTCACGGCCCCCGCCACGCAGATCGCACCGAAGAAGAGAAATAGAATTAGATGAAACATTTTGCTTTCACGCTCTCCACGCCACAATCAGCGCTGTAACCAAAACGTTCGCAACCGCCAGGGGCAGCAAGACTTTCCATCCGAACGCCATGAGCTGGTCATAGCGAAAACGGGGCAGTGTCCAACGTACCCAGACGTACAGAAAGATGAAAAAGAAAACCTTCAGGCAGAACCAGAACACCGGCATCAGAGCTTGCAGGATGGGCGGACCAAAGATCGGCCCGTGCCATCCGCCGAGGAATAGCAGCGTGGCCAGGCAGGCGACCGTCACCATGTTAGCGTACTCGGCCATGAAAAACATCGCGAATTTCATCGCGCTGTACTCGGTGTGATATCCGGCCACCAGTTCCGACTCGGCTTCCGGTAGATCGAAGGGCGTGCGGTTGGTCTCCGCATATGCGGAAATTAAATAGATGAAAAATGCAATCGTCTGCCCGTGAAAGATATTCCAGCGTGGAATGAAACCCCAAAACACTCCACCCTGCGCATCCACGATGTCGCGCAGGCTGAGGCTTCCAGCCATGATCAGCACTCCCACCAGCGAGAGACCGAGCGAAACTTCATAGCTGACCATCTGCGCGCTGGCGCGCAGTCCGCCGAGCAGCGAATACTTGTTGTTCGAGGACCATCCGGCAAGCGCGATACCGTACACGCCCATCGAAGTAATGCCGAGAACCACCAGCAGCCCGATGTTCACGTCGGTAATCTGCAAATACGTGCCCCAGGGGCCGACCGTAACCCAATTGCCAAACGGAATTACCGAAATGGACGTAATGGCAAAGACCAGCGCGATGATTGGCGCCGCGATATAGAGCGGTTTATAGACATGCGGCTGGGTCAAATCTTCTTTGAAGATGAATTTGGCGCCGTCGGCGAGCGGCTGCAGCAGGCCGAAAGGCCCAACCCGCGTAGGGCCCCAGCGGTTCTGGATGCGCGCCGATACCTTGCGCTCCAGCCACACGCTGTAGGCCACCGCCGTCAGCAGAACAGAGACCACGGCCAGCGACTTGATAATCGAAATGATGATGAACGTCGTTATGCTCAACGAAATGTCTTTCGTGTTCTGGTGTGGCACGGGCACTCCTGCCCGCGTGGTTTTGAGCTTAGTCTGTTAGTGCGTCTTATTAGTTCGTACTTAGTCCGCCGCAACTTCCGAATCTGCGGATTTGTTTTCGAAAACCGAGTTCAGAGTTCTTGAATACCGTCCGAGCGTGCCCGAACTGAACAAATCATCGTTGGCCGGAACAATCAACTCCGGATTTTGAATCGCGCTCGCGCCGCTTTCGGCAATCTCAAGATGCTGATCATTGCCCGCCAGCAGATTCACCCGCGAAATGTCGTACCCGGCAACTACGCGCTGGATCTCGTCGAGAATTGCCATGGGGTCGAACGGCGTCATTTTTGGCTCCAGGTTGTGCGCTTCAAGCCACACCGCATGACGGTCCGCCTCGCCGGATTGCGCTCCGCGTGTCTCGCCCATGTCGGAGCGCGTCCCGCTCCCGAAGGGCACCAGGCCGCTTACGTCCGAGCCCATGGCGTCTGCGATGCGCACGATCATCTCGAAGTCCGGCTTCGTGTACGTGACTTCGCCTGCCTTCTTCACCAGTTGCAGATCGCCGCAGGTGTTCGTATAAGTTCCCGTTTTTTCGTACGCGTTCGCTGCCGGCAAGACCACGTCGGCGATGTTCGCGGTTTCGGTCAGAAACATATCCTGAACCACCACAAAACTTTTCGAGAACACAAATGGATCAATACCGAGGCGGCCAACCGGATTCGAGCCGACGACGTAAAGCGCTTTCAGTTTACCGGCCTTCGCCGCGCCCACCATCTCCGGCAGGCTCAGGCCTTTTTCGGTTGGCAGCTTGCTCCATTCCTGCCGGAACTTGTCTGCGCTGGCGACAGGCTCGTATCCCGGCAGAAGATCGGGATAAAGCCCCATTTCGCTGGCTCCGCGCGAATTCGCGTAATCGCCCAGGCAGATCAGCTTGGCTCCGGTCAAGGTTGAAGCAAAACTCACCAACTTCTCGATGTCATGGCCGCGCAATTCAGAGCCGAAGGCGATGACCATGTTCTGTTCGCCGCGAATTTTCTCTCGCAGCGCGATCCATGCTTCGTGGCTCATGCCGTCGTTCACAAGCGAATCAAGCAGAGAATCGTCGCCCGCAAGAAACGCGACTGCTTTCGCTTCCGCGCCCGCCGGTACGAGTCCGAATCCAGCCGCCTGCCGCCGCAACTTGATGGCTGCAGAGTTGATGATGTAAAGCTTCGCCCGGCGCAACCGGACATTGGTCCGAATCTGCCATGCCAAGAGCGGATGCTGATTCGTAGGGTCATTGCCGATCAGTAGAATCGCAGGCGCATTCAGCACCTCGCGCATGGAAGCCGTTTTTCCGGGCTTGCCGTGAAGCGCCGCCGCCAGGGCAGGGTAGTCTGCCGTCCGATGATGATCGACGTTGTTTGTCTTGAGCACAGATCGCGCAAATTTCGACAGAAGATAATTTTCTTCGTTGGTTGTGCGATTCGATCCAATGACGCCGATCGCGCTCCCGCCATCCTGATCGCGAACTTCCAAAAACCGTTTGCCGATCTGCTCAAAGGCTTCTTCCCAGGTCGCCGGCATCAGCTTGCCGTTCTTGCGAACGAGCGGCTGCGTGAGGCGGTCTTTATGATGAGCAAAGTCGAAAGCGTAGCGTCCCTTGATGCAAAGGAAATCGCCATTGATTCCGCTCTTGTCGCGGTTGTCGCCGCGTACGATCTCCGCGCCGGTGTCGCAGCGGCGTACGCCCAGCGTGGTCTTGCAGCCGTCCCCGCAGTGGGTGCAGATCGTGCCGACGTGATTCATCTCCCACGGACGCGTCTTGTAGCGGTAAGCGCCGGAGGTGAGCGCGCCGACCGGGCAAATGTCGATACACATCCCGCACTCTTCGCAATCGAGATGGTCGTCTTGATTTGGCGCGATGATCGAACTTACGCCGCGGTTCTGCACGCCGAGCGCCCAAACATCCATACCTTCGCCGCAGATGCGCACGCAGCGGTAGCACAGAATGCAGCGCGGGCGGTCGAAATACACCACCGGGGACCACTGCTGTTCTTCCCGGTGGTTCTTGGCCTCCGTGTACTTCGATTCAGCGGCGCCGTAGGAGAACGTCATGTCCTGCAATTCGCATTCGCCGCCGGCGTCGCACACCGGGCAATCCAGCGGATGGTTGCCGAGCAGCAGCTCGACCATCGCCTTTCGCGCCTGACGCACCTCATCGCTGTCGGTCGCGACGATCATGCCCTCGGTCACGCTCGTCGTGCAGGCGGTCTGAAGCTTGGGCATCTTTTCGACCTTCACGACACACATGCGGCAAGCGCCCTGCAACGATAGCCCGGGATAGTAGCAAAAAGAGGGCACCTCAATGCCCGCGCTCTTGCAGGCTTCGATCAGCAGCGACCCAGCGGGAGCCGTGATCTTCTTGCCGTCGACTGTAAGTGTTACGTCAGGCATCAGGATTTGGTAATTGTGTAATCGGGTAACTTTGTAATTTAACTTCTATCGATTTTTGCGCGCGGTAAATTGCGACGCCGCGAAAATCGCGCTTAATTCATGTGCTTCCGCCAACAGCGATACTAACTTCTTCGGCGGGACGATGTCACAATCCGAAAGCATTTCCAGCCAAAACACCGTCTCATCTGCCTCTTCCACTACGATGCCAATCTTCGCAACCCATTCAGCCTTCGTTCGGGAGCGGCAAGCCGCTCGGTAGTTGGCCGCGACTGACGCCCCGGACCGCATCAGTTGTTTGCCCAAGACCTGCGCATCCGTCTTGAACGGTAACGCGCGATAAACTCGCACAATCCTAACCGCGAATGCCTTTGTCCGATCTCGAAGCTCTTCTTGCTGCGTCGGCATCAGGTTCACAAATTACAAAATTACCCGATTACCAAATTACAAAATGGTTCTAGGCCAGCACCGGCTCCGCTGCGCCCGCTTTCTCGAACGGGCACGGCTTGCCGTCCAGGTGATCTTCAAATTCTTTTCTGAACTTCTTCACGAATGCCATGGTGGGCATCGCCGCCGCGTCTCCGAGCGGACAGAATGTCTTCCCCAGCATGTTTTCAGCGAGATAGTAGATATTATCGATGTCCTTCTTTACTCCAGCGCCGGCATGGAACCGCGTCAGCGTCTTCTTTAGCCAGTCGGTGCCTTCACGGCACGGGATGCACCAGCCGCAGCTTTCATGCTGATAGAACTTGATGGTGCGCAGCGCGAACTTGACGATGCAGGTTGTGTCGTCGAGCACCACAACGCCACCGGAGCCAAGCATCGAACCCGCTTTGGCCACCGAGTCAAAGTCCATGGCGACGTCGATCTCTTCAGGCAGCAATACCGGCGTGGACGATCCGCCGGGAACCACAGCTTTCAAACTGCGCCCGTGGGAAATTCCGCCGCCGACCTCATAGATCATCTTCTTGAGGTTGTAGCCCATCGGAAGTTCGTAGACGCCCGGCTTGTTCAGATTTCCCGACAGGCAGAACAGTCGCGTTCCGCCATTCTTCGGCGAGCCAAGTTTCGCGTACCAATCCGCGCCGCCCAAAATGATGTGCGGTACGGCGGCCAGCGTCTCCGCATTATTAATGACCGTCGGGCCACCCCACAGGCCGACAATGGCTGGGAACGGTGGACGGATGCGCGGAATGCCGCGCTTGCCTTCAAGCGACTCCATCAGCGCCGATTCTTCGCCAACTTCGTAAGCGCCCGCTCCACCGTGCCAATAAATATCGAGATCGTATCCGCTGCCGAAAATGTTCTTGCCGAGGAAGCCTTTGGCATAGGCATCTTTAATGGCCTTCTGCATGATGACCGACAGGTAGCGATACTCGCCGCGGATGTAGATGTATCCGGTATGAGAACCGACCGCGAGTGAGGCGATCATGACGCCTTCAATGACCGAGTGCGGATCATGTTCGAAAATCAGGCGATCCTTGCAGGTGCCGGGCTCGCTCTCGTCCCCGTTGCAGAGCACATATTTCGGTTTGGCCGATTGCTTCGGGACAAACGACCACTTCATTCCCGCGCTGAACCCGGCGCCGCCCCGTCCGCGCAAGCCGGAGTTCTTCACCTCATTGATGAGGGCGTCTGGTTGCATGGCGAGCGCTTTCTGCACAGCTTTGTAGCCGTCCAGTTGGAGATAGCGATCGATATCCGTTGCGCCCTGGCCAAAGCGCTTCGAGATCACGCGTACCTCGTCGGGATGGGAAACGAGAGAAGCCATTTTGTAATTTGGTAATTTTGTAATCGGGAAATCTAAAAACCTAACCCCGCGCGATTTTAGATTACAAAATTACCCGATTACCAAATTACAAAATCCTTACTGCGTTCCTTTCTTCTTGTACTCGTCGAGAATCTGGTCCATCTTCGCGTTCGTCAGGTTCTCATGAAAATCGTAATTCACCTGCGCCGCCGGAGCCCAGCTGCACGCGCCAATGCATTCGACCTCTTCCAGCGAGAACAAGCCATCTTGCGTAGTGCCCTTGTGGCCGATGCCCAGCTGCTTCTTGCAGTGGTCAAGAAGTTCCTCGCCACCGCGAAGCATGCACGCGATATTGGTGCACACCTGCACGTTGTACTTCCCGCGCGGTTTCGTGGTCAGCATCGAGTAGTAACTGATCACGTTGCGGACTTCCAGTTCGGTCAGGTCCAGTCGCCGCGCCAGTTCCGCGACCACCTCATCGCTCAGACTGCCGACCTCATCCTGCGCGTAGAGCAGCGTAGGCACAAGCGCCGACCGACGGGTCGGATAATGCGTCAGCATCTCGGCAAACCGCGATTCGAATTCGTCCGAAAACTTCATAAGCCTAGCAATTTGGTAATTTTGTAATCGGGTAATTTGGCAATTTGAAAACCCTAAATCCGCTCGGTTTTAAATTACAAAATTACCCGATTACCAAATTGCAAAATCCCTACCGGTCCACATCACCCAGCACGATGTCGATGGACCCGATGGCCGCAACCACGTCGGCAATAAGCCCCCCTTCGCACATCTTGGCCAGCGCTTGCAGATTCGCGTAGGACGGTCCGCGCATGTGCACGCGATACGGCTTAGCAGTTCCGTCGCTGACGATGTAGTATCCCATCTCGCCGCGTGGCGATTCGATCGCCTGATAAACCTCGCCTGCGGGGACCGTGAAGCCCTCGGTGATGATCTTGAAATGGTAGATCAGGGCTTCCATCTGGGTCTTCATCTTCTCTCGGTCGGGCAACACGACCTTGGCCGAGTCGGCTTTTATGGGTCCCTCCGGCATTCCTGCCAACGCCTGCTGCACTATGCCAATCGATTCCCGCAACTCCTGCACGCGGCAAACGTATCGCGCGAACACGTCCCCTTCCGTGCCGACCGGCACGTTGAACTTGAAGTTTTCGTAGCCGGTGTAGGGAGCATCGCGGCGGAGATCAATATCAACCCCGCTGCCGCGCAAGGTTGGACCGCACGCGCCCAGCGCAATCGCATCTTCCGCGCTCAGGCGGCCGACGCCCTTGGTGCGCATCATGAAAATCGGATTGCCAGTCAGCAAGCCTTCGTATTCATCCACGTCGCCGGGGAATCGGTCGGCGAACTTCTTCACCTTCTCGAAGAATCCCAGCGGCGGCTCCAGCGCCAACCCGCCAATGCGGAAATACGAAGTCATCATCCGCTGTCCGCTGACCATCTCGAAGAAGCGCAGAACATCTTCGCGCTCGCGGAAGCAATAGAGAAAGACCGTCATCGCACCAAGGTCCATGGCATGTGTTCCCAGCCAGACCAGGTGCGAATTGATGCGGGTCAACTCATTCATCAGAACCCGCATCCACTGTGCTTTTGGAGGAATCTCCAGCCCCAGCAACTTCTCTACTGCCAGGCAGTAGGCGAGGTTGTTGGTCATGGGACAGAGATAATCGATGCGATCCGTTAGCGGCACAACCTGCTGGTAGAACTTGGCTTCGCAGGTTTTCTCGATGCCAGTATGCAGGAAGCCGACCTCCGGCTTAATCCGCACCACGGTTTCGCCGTCAATTTCCAGCACCAACCGCAGCACCCCGTGCGTCGAAGGGTGTTGCGGCCCCATGTTCAGGACCAGAGTACGATCATCTGACGTACGATCTGACGTACGATCTGACGTACGATCCTGGCCGGGCTCGGCGACAGTAGCGGGAAATTGCGTCATGCGCTACCGGTAACCTTCCACCGGGTAGTCCTTCCGCAGAGGATGGCCTTCCCAGTCATCGGGCATCATGATGCGTTGCAGGTCGGGATGTCCGGTGAAGCGCACTCCAAACAAATCGAACACCTCACGCTCATAGAAATTAGCCGAGGGCCAAACCGACGTGACGGATTCGATCGCCGGACTGGAGCCGTCAAGGCGGGCTTTCAAACGCACCCGCTCTTTTTGGGGAATCGAGAGAAGATGGTAAACCACCTCAAACCGCGGCTCTGACGGATACCAGTCGACGCAGGTGAGGTCGCACAAATAATTGAATGGGCAATCTGTGGAGTCGCGCAAAATGGCGCAAGCTTCGCGGATTGCGTCCTTCTCGACCCAGATCGTAAGCTCGTCGCGATCGAACTTCACCGCCCGCACCATGGAGGCTTTCCACGCAAGCAGGCTGCCCAAGGCGGGATGCGATTTTAACTGCTCGATGTCGGTGATTGGGGGAGCCAGCGGCATCAGACATTTCCCCGCTTCACGGCCGTCAGTCCCCAGTCGAGTACGCCCTTTTTCCACACATAGAAGAGGCCGACCAGTATAATCGCGATGTACACCATCATCTCCCAGAAGCCAAACATCTTCAGTTCGCGCAGGATGACCGCCCAGGGGTAAAGGAAAACGGCTTCCACGTCGAATAATATAAAAAGCATGGCCACCAGGTAGAACTTGACGGAGAATCGTCCCCAAGCGTCGCCGATAGGCTGAACTCCGCACTCATAAGCCGACATCTTCGCCAGACCCGGCTTATGTTGGCCAATGAAGTACGAGAGGGTCACAATCGCGCCCGCCAGGGCCGTGGCGATGCCGAAATGCATCAGGAGGGGCAGGTAGCGAGCGAAATAATTGTCCGGCATAGGAGGAGCTATATATAATTTCGGCCAAGCGCAACCGTGCAATGGTAAACGTTCTAGATTAGTTTTGCCTGGCAGAAGTGTCAAGCTAGTGCGCGTTTTAACCGTAGTTTCATCCGGAGGAACCTGTTTCGACAGGACCGGGGAAAGCCTGAACCGCATGATTTTTGGCTTTAATACCGACATTCGGCACGAAGACACCGTCTACCACGTGCAGAGCGAAGCCCGCGAAGGCGAGCAGTTGCTGCAGACGCAGGTCTTCGTCCGGGGCCGCTGCATCGGAAAGCGCGCCGTTCCCTATGGACCGGCTGTGGCGAAAGGTTTTCAGGGCAAGGACAACGATCAGGACATGGAGAAGCGGCTGCGCGAACTGCATCGCGAGGTGCTCGACGCCATCCGCGACGGCAAGCTCGATTCCATCCTCGACAAGCGGGAGACACCGGAAACGCTGGCGGCGGTGAAAGAGCTTGACCTGGAGTGGATCAACGCCGGGTCGGTGCATTCGAGCGGCGCTTTGACGATGCAGATCCGAGTCACCGACGGAGGCGCCACGGTCGAAGGCGCTCGCCTCACACTCCGCTTCGCCCGGCCCGACGCCGCACCCTACTACGCGCAGGTTCTCACCGACGCCAAGGGCAACGCCGAGATGAGCGTTCATGTAGATGAAAAGTCGCTCTCGGATTCCTCCGTACTCGTGCAAGCAAGCTTTGCCGGGCGAACGGCCACCCGCAAGTTCCAGCTGCGCGCCGCCACTTAGTGCTCGTGTGGGGACGGGCGCCCTCGCCCGTCCAAGCCGAGCGCAACTCGGCAGTTGTCTGCGGCGAGAATGGATTCAATGAAGCTGACGATCAATGGCGAAATGCAGATCTCTTCCGCCGAAACGCTGGGCGCGCTCGTCGCGGGGCTCGGCATGAAGCCGGACCGGTTGGCAATCGAACTGAACCGCGAGATCGTGCCCCGCGAGCAATGGCCGCAGACTCCATTGCACGATGGAGATCGGCTGGAGATCGTCCACTTCGTCGGAGGCGGGGCGGCATCAAGTTCGCAAAATCGATCCCATCTGTCATCCTGAGCGAAGCGAAGGACCTATGCATTCCGGCGCTACAAGCAAATGCACAGGTCCTTCGCTTCGCTCAGGATGACACTTCAGATGTACGTCGGAAACTTGCGCGCACCACACTATATGGATTCGCGGGCGCCCGGCCAGACTCACGGCATGTTTGGCAACCCGTTTCGCAACCTGCTAACCTGATTTTGCATCTTCCAGTGGCCCCGTCGTTCAACGGATAGGACTTCAGTTTCCTAAACTGAATATGCAGGTTCGATTCCTGCCGGGGCTACCAGGAATTCTGCCACACCTCACCTTGGCGCCCAAAACGTAAGTCTCGTTCCGCAGTAGCCATGCCTCACGGAAGTCACTTCGAAAGCGGTGCCTCGCTGCCGTATAATAAAAAATACTGTGCTCAAGTACTCAATCGTAGTTCCTCTCCACAACGAGCAGGAGAACGTCACCGACCTGTACGCGCGGCTTAAGTCCGTGATGGAAGCGAGCGGCGAGACCTTCGAGATGGTGCTGGTCGATGACGGCTCGATCGACGGCACGTTCGCCTTGCTGCGTGAGATTGCCGCCGTCGATAGTCGCGTGACTGTCGTCAAACTGCGCCGTAATTTTGGTCAGACCGCCGGCCTCGCTGCTGGATTTGACCATGCCCGTGGCGAATACATCATCGCCATGGACGGCGATCTGCAACACGATCCCGCCGACATTCCATTGTTCCTGGAAAAAATAGGCGAGGGCTACGACATCGTCAGCGGCTGGCGCAAGAATCGCGTCGACAATTTATGGCTGCGCCGCGTCCCTTCGCGCTGCGCCAACTGGCTCATGGCCAAGTTGAGCGGCGTCGACATCCACGACTTCGGCACCACCTTTAAAGCCTATCGCCGCGAAATCCTGGGGCAGATTCCGCTCTACGGAGAACTCCACCGCTTCATCCCTGCGCTGGCCTCGTGGCACGGCGCGACGATCGTCGAAGTTCCCATCAAGAACATAAACCGGGAACGCGGGTCTTCGCATTACGGAATCTCCCGCACCTTCCGTGTTTTCTTCGACCTCATCACCATCCGCTTCCTGCTCAGATATCTTTCGCGCCCTTTACACTTCTTCGGCACGGTGGGAATGTTCAGCATTTTTGCGGGGTGCGCCATCTCCGGCTGGCTCATTCTGCAGAAGCTCCTGCACCAAGCCGATGTGATGACCCAGCACGGCCCGCTGATGATGTTCTCCGCCGTCCTGTTGCTGGCGGGCCTGAACATGCTCGCCATCGGCCTGCTCGGAGAAATGCAGGTGCGCCATTATCACGAGCCTGCCCAGCGTGCCCCGTATTCGGTCGATCGCGTCCTGCGGGCGCAGAGTGAAGAGAGCACGATTTCCGAATAAGACAAAGTCAGAAGTCAGATTGAAGAAGTGAAAACCGGCTCCGTGGGACGGATGGGGTTGTTTACTTCTTCAATCTGACTTCTTACTTTTGACTTCGCCTTTAACATCACAAGCCGCTGTGATGCCAGCAATTGACCCATCCTCGTCACTCGCGTGACAATCGAATAAGGGCCAAGCCAGCCTCGAGGGGCTATAATGCCAACCGCCGCTATGCCAACTACTCAACTCGAATTGCGTCTAGCCAGCCGGATGTCGCGGCTCGGCACGGAAACCGCTTTTGAAGTCCTGAACCGCGCCCGCGCGCTCGAAAAACAGGGCAAAGAGATCATCCACCTCGAAATTGGCGAACCCGATTTCGACACGCCCGCCAATGTCATCCAGGCCGGTGTCGACGCGCTCCACAAGGGATGGACTCACTACGGCCCCTCCGCCGGCCTGCCCGACCTGCGCCGGGCTATTGCCGACTACGTCAGCCGTACCCGCAAAGTTCCGGTTTCAAGCGAGGAAGTTGTTGTTGTCCCAGGCGGCAAGCCAATTATTTTCTTCACCATGCTGGCATTGATTGATGTTGGAGATGAAGTCATTTACCCTAACCCCGGCTTTCCCATCTATGAATCCATGATCGATTATGTCGGCGGACGTGCAATCGCAATTCCGCTCCGCGAAGAACGCGGCTTCTCCGTCGACGTCAAAGAGCTGGCATCGCTGATTACCGACCGCACCAGGTTGATCATCCTGAACTCGCCGCACAACCCGACCGGCGGCGTGCTCACCAGGAAAGACATTTTCGCAATCGCCGAGGCCATCGGAGACCGCAACATCATGGTTCTCTCCGACGAAATATACAGCCGCCTCATCTTTTCGGATGGAGAGCATGAAGTCGAAGACTTCTCCATCATGAGCGTACCCGGCTTCAAAGAGCGCACCATTCTGCTCGACGGCTTCTCCAAAACCTACGCCATGACCGGATGGCGCCTGGGCTACGGCGTAATGCGCCCAGATCTGGCCACCCAAATAGCGCGGCTGAACACGAACTCGATTTCCTGCACCGCCAGCTTCACGCAGGTCGCGGGAATTGAAGCGCTGCGCGGCGATCAATCGTCCGTCGACAAAATGAACGCTGAGTTCAAGCGCCGCCGCGACGTCTTCGTCGCCGGCCTGAACAAGATCAAAGGCTTCTCCTGTCTGATCCCCAAAGGCGCGTTCTACGCCTTCCCCAACATTAAGAAGACTGGCTGGCCTTCCAAGAAACTGGCCGACGCGCTGCTCGAACAAGCCGGTGTCGCCTGCCTCTCCGGCACCGCCTTCGGCGCATACGGAGAAGGCTATCTCCGCTTCAGCGTCGCCAACTCGCTGGAGAACCTGAACAAAGCGCTGGTGAGAATTGAGGAGTGGGTAGGGAAGAACATACGCTGATTGTTTTGCAAGGGCAGGCGTGCCCCACTTCTCGCGCTTTTCGATAAGTGGGCCGCGGACAGCCGACACCGTGCGTCCCGATTTCAGGCAGTCGGCGGCTGAATTTTCATCTTCAGAATTAGACCACCGGGCCGCGTAAGATGGTGGCGAACGGTGTCCGGCAGGCCACTTCTCGAAAAGCGCGAGAAGTGGCGCACCCCCAGTTAATTCGGTCAATGTTAAAAGACAAACCAGCGTTATACTTTCCCGTTAAAGTGGCCCACCCGCCATAGAAGGAGTAGGCCGCATGTCGGTGATCGCCGACCCGCAAAGCGCGGTGTTCGCGATCTTCAAATCGGCGCGCTAGGCCTATGTGGTGTTAATGATGGAGCGTGCATCATGCCTGTGAAGCAAGGAGATCTTCAACTCTTGCAGCATCCAGCCTCGCGGGAGTTATTGCAGTCAAGAATTCCTGCGCGTCTTGCCTATGTCTGGACCGACGGCACTCCCCGGGTCGTCCCCATCTGGTTCCATTGGAATGACCGCGAGTTTGTACTGGCAACGCCACCAAAGGCGCCCAAGCTGAAGGCGCTCAAGAAGAACCCCAAGGTGGCCCTTACGATTGATGACAACACCTTTCCCCACAAGGTGCTGCTGGTGCGCGGTACGGCGCGGCTTGAAACCATGAAAGGCATCGTTCCCGAATATGCCTTAGCTGCCGAACGCTATTTCGGAAGCGAGCAGGGGAAGGCCTGGGTCAAGCAAATAGATACCATGATTCAGGAGATGGTGCGAATCACCATTACACCGGAATGGGTCGGTCTCCTCGACTTTCAGGCCCGCTTCCCGAGCGCTCTGCCGCTATGAGCTTTCCCAGCTTCTAGTTAGCGGAGCGCGGGTTTGCCGGAGTTCCCCGGTCACGCCCGCCTGTGACCCCGCTCACTGACCCCTGCGACAGTGCCGGTTACGCTCATCCTGTAAGCCTATGCGCCGTTTCCTGCCCTGCCTAGATTGTCGTCCAACGCCCGGCGTAAGCGAAGGAGCAACCGCATGTCTATTCAGAATTCGACCACCGGCGAAGTTCTGCGTTCCTACAGCATTGACGAACTGAAACAGCAGGCCAACTTGATGCGCGGCTACGACCTCGCCGCCCTGTGCGCAGCCACGTCCGGGCACGCCGGCGGCACGCTTTCCATCATGGACATCACCGCCGCGCTCTACCTTCGCGTCGCCGACCACGATCCCAAGAATCCCAACTGGCCCGATCGCGATCGCATTATCTGGTCGACGGGCCACAAAGCCCCCAGTCTTTATCTAGGCCTAGCCTTCGCCGGCTTCTGCCCGAAAGAAGACGTCGCGCTCCTGCGCAAGCTCTATTCGCCCTACCAGGGACATCCACACTGGCTCAAACTGCCGGGCGTGGAAGTCTCCACCGGGTCGCTAGGCCAGGGTCTGAGCATCGCCGTCGGTATCGCTCTCGCCGCCAGATTGGACAAGAAAAATCACCACGTCTTCTGCATCATGGGAGACGGCGAGCAGCAGGAAGGCCAGATCTGGGAAGCCGCCATGGAAGCCGGCCACTTCAAGCTCGACAACCTGGTTGGCATCATCGATCGCAACCGCCTCCAGATCGACGGCTGGGTGAAAGACGTGATGAACGTCGAGCCGCTCGAAGATAAATATCGCAGCTTCGGCTGGGAAGTTGTCACCATCAACGGACACGACATGAAGCAAGTCGTCGATGCGCTGGAGAATGCCAAAGCGAGAGCCGGCTCCGGCAAGCCCACCGTCATCATTGCCGACACCGTCAAAGGCAAAGGCGTCAGCTTCATGGAAAACGTTGCCGGATGGCACGGCAGAGCGCCCAACCGCGACGAGTTAGACGAAGCCCTGAAGGAACTCGGCATAGATGAAGAAGGCCAGATTCCCGTCGAGCAAATCTTCGCCCGCGCCCGGCAATATCAAGCCGAGGTTGACCGCAAACTCGATGCCAAGATGCCCCACTTCCAACGCAACTACTGGTGGAACGCCGCCGAAAACATGAAAGTCCAGATGAAGCCCACCCGCCTCGGTTTCGGCCAGTCGCTCGCCGCCAATGGCGACGATCCGCGCATCGTCTGCTTCGGACTCGACATTTCCGGCTCCATTACGATCAGCGAATTCTATGCGAATAAACCCGAGCGCAAGTCGCGCTGGATCAGCATGGGCATCGCCGAGCAGTCCGCCACTTCAGCTGCCGCCGGACTAGCGAAAGAAGGGAAGCTCCCCGTCTTCGGCACGTACGCCACCTTTGCCGCCGCACGCAATCTCGACCAGATCCGCACCTCGATCTGCTACGGCAACTTCAACGTCCTGATTGCCGGAGCCCACGGCGGAGTCAGCGTCGGCCCCGACGGCGCTACCCACCAGGCGCTCGAAGACCTGTTCGCCATGTGTGGACTCCCCAACATGAGCGTGGTTGTCCCCTGCGACATGGTCGAGACCCGCAAGGCGACCGACTATCTGCTGCTGAAGCACGTCGGCCCGAAATACATTCGCTTCGCGCGCGAAGCGACGCCGATTGTCACTGACGAAAAAACGCCGTTCGTCTTCGGCAAGGCCAACGTGATTCGCCTGCGCAAACAGGCGGCGAATTTCATCGAAGCCTTCGAGACGAAGCTCGAATCCGAATGCCGCGACGAGGGCGAAGACCTCACCATCATCGCCTGCGGTCCCATGGTGCCCGAAGCCATGCGCGCCGCCTGGATATTGAAGTCCGATTTCGGCTACGAAACCCGCATCCTCAATATGCACACCCTCAAGCCGCTCGACACCGAAGCCATCGTGCGAGCCGCCCGCGACACCAGCATCGTCCTGACCGCTGAAGAGCACCAGATCGGTGCGCTGGCATGGCCAGTCTCGAACGCCATTACGCAATCGCCCGGGCTCTACGGCATCCCCATCATCACCGGCGCCATCGGAGTAAAAGACCGCTTCGGAGACTCTGGCGCTCCCTGGGAGTTAATCAAGGAGTTCGAGGTTTCCGCCGAACACATTGCTGCCAAAGCAGTTGAGCTGATCGGTGTGAAGAAATCGCAAACCGGGCCACGGGTGTCGGAAGTGCACTTGGTGGGAACCAAGTAGAGACTGGAAGGCATCTCGTAAATCGCTTTGGAAAAGGCACAACTACACAATCTACGGAAGAACCAAACTTTCAGTAGAGACGGGGCTTGGCCCGTCTCAGACCGCCAAACAACTTTGGTTCGCCTGAGTTTTGGGAGGGGGACGGTCGTGCAACCCCGTGTCAGTCGATGATCGCCTGATACGCCAGTTCGTGCGTTTGATGGTTGAGGGTCAAATCGCCCGACGGATGCAGTTGCCCCATGAAAATCACGATCATCTGTTCCTTCGGGTCGATGGAAAATGCGGTGTAAAAGAAGCCTCCCCAGTTGTATTCCCCCGGTGACCCAAGCTCTTCAAGTGGCACTTTCACTCCATCGACACCGAAGCCGAGTCCGAAGCCAAAGTCCGGATTGACTTTGCCCAATTGATCCTGAGTCATCAATTCCACTGACTTGCGGCTCAGCAACCGAGTATTCCCCACTTTGCCGCCGTCGAGCATCATCTGGCAGAAGCGCATGTAATCGGCTGCCGTCGATACCAGCCCGGCGCCGCCAGAGAATAACTTCTTGGGAGCACGCGTCGGATAATCCGCCGAGTATGTGAAGGCGCCTTCCGTGATCGGAGTATCGGGAAAGCGATTCAGGCCTTTATCGTTGTAATAGGTATAGGCCGTGGCGAGCCGGTCCAGCTTGTTGTCGGGCGGATAAAAATAAGTGTCTTTCATGCCCAGCGGCTCGAAGATGCGAGTGCGGAAGAATTCATCGAGCGGCTTGCCGGAGATCACCTCCACGAGCCGTCCCAACACATCAACGCCGAGGCTGTATTCCCACTTCTCCCCGGGATTGAAGAGCAGTGGGAGACCCGCGAGGCGCTTACTGCTGTCTTCGATGGTGCCGTCGTAAGGCAGGAGACCAGAAGCGACATTCGCGTCTTTATACATGGGCCCGAGGTCTTTGTTCCACTGGTAAGTGATTCCAGAAGTATGGCGCAACAGGTCGCGGATGGTGATTTCCCGCGGGGCGGGGATGGTGTACGGCGTGCCGGACGCAGGCTTAACCAGCACTTTCGGATTCTTGAACTCGGGCAGGTATTTTGAGATCGGGTCCTCCAGCATGAAGCGGCCCTCTTCATACAGCATCATGACCGCCAGGCTGGTGATGGGTTTGGTCATCGAGCAGATGCGGAACATGGTGTCGGGACGCATCGGCTTGCCCGTTTCTCGGTCCGCCATGCCCTGCGCCTTGAACCACGCGACATGCCCGCGACGGGCCACAAGCGTGACCGCACCGGCGATGCGCTTGTTGTCGATGTCGCGCTGCACCGCGCTCGAGATCCGCTCCAGTCGTTCCGACGACAGGCCGACGGTTTCCGGCTTGACCACTGGCACTTCCTCCGCGGCCGCCGCAGACAGGACAAGCACAGAGAGGAAAATTGGAAATGTGATTCTGCGATTTGCGAGTTGCCTACCTAGGATTTGCATATTCATGATGAAGAAAGCTCCTTATCGCTGGCGTCGTGAGAGGGACACCGATTGTACAACGACATCGGCATTCCCTCAGTTGCGCTCAGGAGAAGGCTTCCGGTTTGCCTGACAGACGACCCGGATGGTACAAACTCCCGAGGACTCCGCTCGTGAAAAAGTTCGTGAAAAAGTTCATGAAAAAGATCGCCGTCGTCTCCTTCCTCACTCTTTCCGCGCTGCTTGTCGTCTTCATAGTCGCCCGCGCCGCCGACCGCTCGCGCCGCATTAATCTTCCGACCAGCAAGAGCCTGACGCTCCCCGTCCCCGGCTATCTCGCCCGCACCAACAGCTTCCCGGCGACCATTGCGCTCAGCCCCGATGGCCGCTATGCCGCGCTGCTCAACCAGGGATACGGCACGCAGGAGACGGGCGCGCGCCAATCGATCGCCATTCTCGATCTCAGCAACAATCAGTTGCAGGATTTTCCCGATGACCGCCTGAGCGACGATTATTCCACGCGTCAAAGCTATTTCATCGGCCTCGCGTTCTCGAGTGACGGCAAACATCTCTATGCCTCGATGGGCTCGATCACCGACCCCACCGGCGAGAAGCCAACCAGCACCGGCAATGGCATCGCGGTGTACAAATTCGCGGCCGGACAAGTCACTCCCGAGCGCTTCATCAAGATCGCGCCCCAGCCCATCGCCGAAGGTAAGGAAGTCGCATTTGGCGTGCGCAAAACTGCCGAGGGAACGGCGCTCCCATATCCCGCGGGACTCGCCGTTCTTCAGGGCCCCAAGGGCGACCGCCTGCTCATCGCCAATAATCTTTCGGACAATGCCGTGCTTCTCGACGTCAGCTCCGGGCAGATCCAGAAGTCATTTGATCTAAGCCGCAGCCGCTACATCCCCAGCGCCTATCCGTACACGGTGATTGCCAACAAAGCTGGAAGCAAAGCGTGGGTAAGCCTGTGGAACGCGTCCACCGTTGCCGAGTTGAACCTTAATACGAGTAAGGTCGAGGCTTGGTACGACGTTTTCGGTCGCACAGACGCGACTGCACCCAGTACCCATCCGACGGCCATGCTGCTCAGTTCTGGCGAAGATATGCTGTACGTTACGTTGAGCAACACGGATTTCGATTTCGTTGTCGCTCTCGATCTGAAAAACGGCAAGATGGAGCGTCTTTACCACGTCAATTTACAAAATTTGAGTGGCCACGCGGGTGCCGTTCCGCAAGCGATCGCGCTCTCAGCCGATGGAAGCCGCTTGTTTGCCGCCTGCGCTTCGCTAGATGCCGTCGCGGTATTCGACACTCGCGAAACCGACCATGAAATAAGTCCCCTCGGCTTCATCCCCGCCGAGTGGTATCCCAGCGCGCTTGCCATCGCGGGCAACGACCTGCTCATCGCCACCGCCAAAGGCCAGGGCAGTGGCCCCAACAATATGCAAGGCACGCTGAAAGGCGAGCGCAAAAGAAAAGAGCACCCGTACATTCCAACGCTGATCGGGGGCTCCATCCAGCGCCTAAGACTAGCCGACATCGACAAGAATCTAGCCGCGTATACCCACCAGGTCGAAGAAGACAATCTAGTCCACTCCGAAGGCGGCAAGTTGGCATTCGCTGGCGGGAACAATCCCATCCGCCACGTGATCTACGTGCTGAAAGAAAATCGCACCTACGATCAAATTCTCGGTGACCTGCCGGTCGGCGACGGCGACGCATCGCTGACAATGTATGGCAAAGACATCACGCCCAACCAGCACAAACTGGCCCTGCAGTTCGGAGTGCTAGACAATTTCTACGACAGCGGCGAAGTTTCCGGCGATGGCCACCTCTGGTCCACCGCCGCCACGACCAGTGACTACAACGAGAAAACATGGCCCATCGGCTATCGCAGCAAAGAGCGAACCTACGACTCCGGCGGCAGCGTGGCCGAAGAATTTCCGCTCGAACAGGGAATCCCCGACGTCGATGACCCCGGCACCGGCTTCCTCTGGGACAACCTCGCCCGCCGCAGCCTCACCTATCGCATCTACGGAGAATTCATCGCGGCCGTGTGGTGTAAAAGTGAAAAAGCAAAATTGCCGAAGGAAGGAATGCTGTCTCCCTCGTCTGCGACCTGCCCGGTGGCCGAAATCAACAAAGGAGAGCCTCTGCCCGCGAACGTCGGCAACCCGCGCGGCGGGCCCAGCCCGTGGCCGTGGGCCATCCCACAGATGAAGCGCATGCGTCCCACCAAAGCCGCGCTGCGCGATCACTACGATCCGCAATTCCCCGACTTCAATACCGACTATCCCGACCAACTCCGCGCCGATGAATTCCTCCGCGAATTCGATGAGTTTGTGAAAGCCAAGGGAACCGCCAAAGAGCTTCCACAGTTCACGCTGCTCTACCTGCCCGACGACCACACTGGAGGCACGCGTCCCGGCAAGCCCACTCCGCAGGCCTCCGTCGCCGATAACGATCTCGCGCTCGGCCGCGTCATCGACGCCGTTTCCCACAGCCCCTACTGGGACAATACCGCCATCTTCGTGGTCGAAGACGATGCGCAAGACGGCGCCGATCACATCGATGCCCATCGATCTACCGCCTTGGTCATCAGCAAATATGCACCGCACACGCCGCAAACGTTTGTCGATCATCACTTCTACACGACCGTCGGCATGATCCACACCATAGAAGCTCTGCTCGACCTTCCGCCAATGAACCTGTTCGATGCGCACGCGCCACTCATGGCGCCGCTGTTCTCCGGCCCGGGAACACAGCCGCCGTACCAGGCCGACGACAAGAATCTGCGCAGCGGCCTCATCTATCAGATCAACGAGAAGACCGCGGCGGGCGCGAAGGAATCATCGCTTATGAATTTTTCCAGGCCGGATGCGGCCGATGCCAAGAAGCTGAATGCAATCCTCTGGCAGGATGCAAAAGGCAACCTCCCGGTGCCGACGCTGGAACGTAGACCCTAAACAAGTCACGAAGCGACGGCCGCCCTCGGCCGTCCAGCGGAGCGCAGCTCCGCAAGGCACCCGAAAGCTAAGCTACAATCTGCGAGTGGGGTCTCCTATCGAGTGCACCAACCTGCGCAAGACCTACGACGGCAAAGTCGAAGCCGTCCGCGGCCTCAGCCTGCGCATCGAGGCCGCCGAGTGCTTTGGCCTGCTCGGCCCGAACGGAGCAGGGAAGACCACCACCATCGAAATCCTCGAAGGCCTGCTCGCACCCACTTCCGGAGAAGTCCGCATCTTCGGACATACCTGGGCCGACAACCCGCGCCAGTTGCGCGAATGGCTAGGCATCTCGCTGCAGGAAACGCGCCTGTCGGAAAAGCTAACCGTCCGCGAAACCGTTGAACTCTTCGCTAGTTTCTACCGCGAACCCTGTTCCATCGCCGGCATTCTCGAAGAACTCCAACTCACCGAGAAAGCCGACGCCTGGGTCGGCAAACTTTCCGGCGGCCAGAAGCAACGCCTGGCCGTCGCTACCGCTCTGGTCGGCAATCCGCGCATCCTTTTTCTCGACGAGCCCACCACCGGACTCGATCCCCAAAGCCGTCGCCAGCTCTGGGACATCGTCCGCGTCTTCCAGAAAAAAGGTGGCACCATCCTGCTCACGACTCACTACATGGACGAGGCCGAGCGCCTCTGCGATCGTCTCGCCATCGTCGATCACGGCCAGATCATCGCCGAAGGCACGCCCTCCGACTTGATCGACCGGCTTGGCGGCCATCATGTGGTCGAGTTCCAGGTAAGCAAAAACGGAAACGCCGACAACGATAACCTCTACAACGCTAACCTAGACAACGATAATCTCGACAACGACGACCTCGACCGCTGGCGGTCCCTGCCCAGCGTAGAGTCCGTCCGTCGCGAGGATTCGACCGTCTGCCTAAGCGTCCGCGAGCCGCACCTCACCATCCCTGCTCTTCTGGATGTCGTGGCCAACCACGGCCATCAACTTGAACACCTCAGCACGCGCCAGGCCAGCCTTGAAGATGTATTCGTGCAACTCACCGGCCGCCACCTGCGAGAAGACTGAATGGCAACCACAGAAACCAACGCGCCCAAGCTCAACGCTCATAAGTATCAGGAACCTCAGCCCATTCAACCCGCGCGCCCCAATGGCCGCTGGTCCGGATACCGCCATCTGCTCTGGGCGCGCATACTTGAACTCAAGCGCGAGCCTGAGGTCGTATTCTGGGTCTTCATCTTTCCGCTGCTGCTGGCGGCTGGCTTGGGCATCGCCTTTCGCGACAAGCCCGCGGACATCACCTCGGTAGTCGTGATCGATGGCCCTGGCGCGCAGAAAACGCTGGCCATGCTCGAGTCCCCGAATAAGAACTCGTCCGCCCACTCCCCTGTCCGAGCCACTGTGCTTGATCGCGATGCCGCGCTCAAGGCTTTCCACTTCGGCAAGTTTGATCTGGCGATCGAGTCGAATCCCGATGGCAGCTACACTTATTATTACGATCCCGCCCGCCCGGAAAGTGTCCTCTCCCGGGCGGAGATTGACGCTGCGCTCCAATCTGCCGCCGGACGCAAAGATGCGCTCCGGACTTCCGCCCAATCCTCCAGCGAACCCGGCTCCCGCTACATCGACTTCCTCATCCCCGGACTGCTGGGGATGAACCTCATGAACTCCGGCATGTGGGGAATAGGTTTCGCGCTGGTAGAAATGCGCCAGCGCAAACTGCTGAAGCGCTTCGTAGCCACTCCCATGCGCCGCAGCGATTTCCTTCTAGCTTTAACCAGCAGCCGCCTGGTTCTGATGGTGATTGAAGTCGGACTGCTCTTAGGTTTTGGCGTGCTGGTTTTTCACATGCGAGTGCAGGGACCGATCCTCTCAATCATCCTGCTAGCTACGCTCGGAGCGGTAGCCTTCGGCGGCATCGGCCTCCTAACCGCCTGCCGGGCGCAGAAAATCGAAACCGTTTCCGGCCTCATCAACCTGGTCATGATGCCGATGTGGATCTTCTCCGGCGTATTTTTTTCCTACGATAGATTTCCCGCCATCGCCCATCCCTTCATCAAAGCTCTCCCGCTAACCGCCCTCAACGACGCGCTGCGAGCCACGATATTAGAAGGCGCGACTCTGGGCTCACAATCGGGACGACTGCTTGTTCTCGCCGTTTGGGGCGGAGTGTCGTTTGTCCTCGCGCTGCGCTGGTTTCGGTGGACGTAGAGCGGGCTTTCAGACTTGGGGAGCGGTCACAAAGAATTAACCGAACTTTAATTTGACGCGAGATTTGCCCTGAAGAAAGATGATGCCGTTACGTTCTTAGGGGGGATGCTTGCGATGATTAGCCGGTCCTGGCTTCGAGTTTTCTTGCTTTCAACCGCTTTGGTCCCCGGTTTTGCCGTGGTTGCGCGTGCGCAGAGCGCGATTTCGACCGGATCGATTTCCGGTGAAGTGACGGACCCATCTGGTCGGGCCATCGCCAGCGCGGTGGTCACTGCAACCGACATGGATACCAGTGCAAGCCGAACCGGGAAAACGAATGGAGCCGGGTTTTACAATTTTCCCTCGCTGCAGGTTGGGACATACATCGTTACCGTCGCTTCTCCCGGATTCAAGACCACACGGATCCAGAACATCGTGGTGCAGGTGGGCCAAAGCATGGCGGCGAACGCGACGCTGGAGGTGGGCGCGGCGACCGAGACGGTCATCGTGACCGGGGAAGCGCCACTTGTCGAGACAACCGAGGCCAGCGTCAGTACGGTCATCAACACAAACCTGATCGAGAACTTGCCTTTGAGCGGGCGGCGTTACACCGATTTCGTTCTGCTCACGCCGAACGCGAACGCCGACGGCGAGTTCGGGCTGGTCAGCATTGGCGGGCAGCAGGGCGGGTCGGATTCCGGCTATGCCAACGGGAACGGTTCGAACTACTTCACGGTTGACGGCGCCACCGCGAGCAGCAATTATTTCGGCGAGGCTCGCGGACGCACTCGCGTTCCTTATGTTTTCGGTGAACAGTCGGTTCAGGAATTTCAAGTGGCCGACAACCCCTATAACTCCGCGTATGGTGGAGGCAGCACGGGCTTCGTCAACACCGTGACGAAATCCGGCGGGGATAAGTTCCACGGGGACGCCTTCTACTACAACCGCAATTCGGGCGTGGGCAATGCCGATGACGCGGTGGACAAGGCTGCAGGCGTTCCCCGGCCGCTCGATATCCTCCAGCAGTTCGGCGCCGACCTCGGCGGCTCAATTGTCCATCAGAAGGCCTGGTTCTATTTCGACTACGAGCAGCAGCGGCACAAAGAGCCGATTTCGATCATCATCCCCGGCGACACTGGGCTCACCGAGACGACCTTTGACGTACCGACAGGAACAACCCTCCCCGCGCCAAACGGAGTCTTTCCGGCTCCGGCGAACTTCGTCCCCCAGAACCCGTTCGTTTATGCGAACCTGAGTTCGGCTGAACAGGCTGTCTATCTCCAAGGTGTTTCGAACGTGCTCTCCGCCATCAACTCGAACCTCGCGCAGCGCAAGCGCCTCGCCAACGACCTGACCCTGTTCCCCAAGATCGACTGGCAGGCCACCAATGCCGATCATCTCACGTTAGGTTACAACTACAGCAAGTTCGACTCGCCAGGAGGCGAGTATACGTTCAATCCGGTCAACTATGCGGGCGACTCGTACCTTGCGAACAATTTTGTCCGCGACCACCACGCCACTTTTCACTGGACCCACACCTTCGGCCCGACCCTGTTGAACGACGTCCACGCCAGCTTCACACGGGACGAGCAACGCGCTACGCCCTCTGGTTTGATTTCGAGCACCCTGCCGGAGATTGAACTTTACTCGCCCCAGTTCATGTTTCTCGGCAATGCGAACTACGCCGTCGCGGATACCAAAGAGTATCAGTGGCAGATCAATGAGCGGATCAGCTACGTCACTGGCCGGCATAGCCTGGACTTTGGCTTCGATTTCGACCACACGTACGTCACCGATTTCTACGCCGGAAACTTCTACGGAACCTACACATTTTCTAACCCAATCGACTTTGCCCTCGGGAAGTATGGCAGCTTCTCGCAGAACGTCGGCAATCCTGTTTTTCCCTTTACGTTTCCTTACTATGGCTTCTATGCGCAAGACAAGTTTCAGGTCAGCAAACATCTGACGCTCAATTTAGGGCTGCGCGAGGATTTCCAGGTCTATCAACAGCCGCAAGCGAATACCACGCTTGGCCCAGAGATCGCGCAGTTGACCGGGCAATTCCCCAACCAGTACAAGCGGCTCGCTCCGCGGTTTGGCTTCGCGTGGGCGCCACATCCAACCACAGTAGTAAGGGGCGGCTTCGGCATTTTCCGCGACGTCTTCGACGCCATCAACTACGAAAACTCCGTCACCGGCAATGGCCTGCCCAGCCGGGTGGCTAGCACCTATCTCAGATACAACTCCGGAGCCTCGCCCGATGCACAAACGCCTGCGTTTCCGAACGCTTTAGCGACCACAGCGCCCGTGTTTTCGTCTGCCTCGAACCTGTCGATTGTCTCACCCGGCTTTCAGACTCCCTATGTTTCGGAGTCGAGCCTGGAACTCCAACAGCAGGTCGTGCCGGGTGCAACCTTGACGATCGGCACCATGTGGACGCATGGAACGCACCTGATCGCATCCAGCGCCTACGACATGAATCTCTGTCCGCCGCAGGGCAGTAGCGTCTGCCCATCACTAGGCACAACGACCTACACTCTGCCGTCCGGGGCCTCGGTGACGCTTCCCAATCTGGACAGCGGCCTGCTGACCGAGGGCTTCCTGGTTCCGAGCTATTCCGGCCAAATCAACGCGCTGATTAGCCCCGGCAATAACAACTACAATTCCTTCTACGTCAAATTCCAGCAGCGCAACTTCCACGGCCTTTCGACACTGCTCTCCTATACCTGGTCGAAGAACCTGCAATCGAACGGAATGGATTTTAACAACCAATTCGATTTCAGCGACACCTACGGCCCAAGTCTCCTCAACCAGAAGCATCGACTATCGATTGCTTCCATCTATGCTCCCGGCAAGGCGAACGTCAATAGTGACTTTGCGCGGGGCCTGCTCTCCAACTGGACGATTAGCACGGTAATGCAGTTCAGTTCCGGGCGGCCGTACACCGCGCTGCTGGATTGCTCTCAAATATACGATTATGTGAACAACAGCGCCGCCAACGAGTCCTCAGGCAACACCAACGACGGCATTGGCGGGAGCAGCGCTCCCTGTGGCCCCGATCCGTTCATTAGATTCAATTCCTTCTATGGGCCATGGACCGAGGAGATTGACCTGGGCCTCTCTCGCGGATTCCACATCACGGAAAGGCAGATGTTCACGGTGACGGCTCAGGTCTTCAACCTATTCAATCACCCAAATTACTTCGTGCAGAATGGTGGCGGCATCAACAATTCCGCGCGGTACGCGGCGACGGGCACGACTTGCGGCGATGGCGCGACGACTAGCGGTCAGCTTTGCACTCTCGTGCCAGACACGAGCGTTGGGGCGACTCCCTTTGGGGTACCTGGAGAGATCAACCAATTGAACGGCCCGCGCACCTTCCAATTTGCCTTCCGCTATTCGTTTTGAGCGAGTGGCCCGGGCCATCGCCGCCGTCTCCTCATACTCAGGAGATCCAAGCGATGTCGCGGGCTTTTTTGGGTAAACACATGGTCTCCAATGACATACGAACCTACAGCCAGTGCGGCTCCGGAGACGTGAATTTTCTTTTCCTGCCACCCGCACGGGTGGCTCCGCAGAGAACCTCAGCGGCCACGTTCTGTGAAAATCGTGGCTAACTTTCCGGCGCGAGCCTGCGTCCAACTAGATGGAAAACCGTCGGTCCCGACTTGCTATCGGGGGTATAATGTTGTTAGCCGACCGGGTTTCCGCGGGGTGTCCAAATGTCGTTCCGTAGATTGCTGATCTCCCTGAGCTTACTAGCGCTAATGGTAGTGCCGGCGCTGGCGCAGGATCAGACTTCACAGACCCCAAGCGCACAGCCGCAAGCATCACAGCCGCAAGCATCACAGCCGCAAACAGCACAGCCGCAAACAGCACAGCCGCAAACAGCACAGCCGCAAACATCAAAGGATCAGACCGCGCAGCCTCAGAGCACGCAGCCAGCCGCGAGTGGCTCGTCGACGGGACCATCCGCTGGCTCAACGCCGCCAGCTTCACCCCAGGCCCCCTCGGCAACCCCCAGCACGACTCCGACTCCGCGCGCGGACGCTTCTTCGAGCGGCACCGATGCGGCTCCTAGCGGGCCGCCACCCATCCAGGAGCCCCCCGACAGCAAGGTCAAGCACGACGGCAAGGAGGACGATGTCGACGCGATCGGCAACCGCAACGTCGGAGGGCGCGGTTTGGGCGACTGGTATTCGCTGGAAACCGAAATCAGGATGGGCAAGCAATACGCGATGATGGTCGAAAATAGCGTAAAGCTGGTTCAGGACCCGGTGGTTACCGAGTACGTCAACCGCATCGGCCAGAATCTGGTGCGCAATTCCGACGCAAAGGTTCCGTTCACCATCAAGGTGATCGACTCCGATGAAGTAAACGCCTTCGCGCTTCCCGGTGGATTTTTCTACGTGAACTCCGGCTTGATTCTGGCGGCGGATGAAGAGGCGGAACTGGCCGGCGTGATGGCGCATGAGATTTCGCACGTTGCCGCGCGCCACGGGATGCGTCAGATGACGCGCGCGAATATTGCGCAAATCGCTACCATTCCTCTGATCTTCGTCGGAGGCGGCATAGGCTATGGAATCTACGAGGCAGCCGGCCTGGGCTTGCCGCTCACGTTCATGAAGTTCCAACGCAATTTCGAGGCGGAAGCGGACTACCTCGGCCTGCAATACATGTATAAGACGGGATACGATCCGCAGGCTTTCATCAGCTTCTTCGAAAAAATTCAGGCGAAAGAGAAGAAGAAGCCGGGCACGATCGCCAAGGCCTTCGCTTCGCACCCGCAGACGCCCGACCGCATTGAGGCGTCGCAAAAGGAGATCGCGACCATTCTTCCGGCGCGCCCGCAGTACATCGTTACCACCTCGGAGTTTGACGACGTGAAATCGCGGCTGGCCACCATCGAGAACCGGCACAAGGTCATCGAAGAAAAGGATGGGAACAAGCCCAGCCTGCGCCGCACTTCAACCAGTGACAAGACCAGCAGCACGGACAAGAGCGGCGACGACGACGATCGCCCAACGCTGAAGCGCCGAGACGATAATCCGAACCAGAATCAACAGTAAGAGAATTGCGAAGACAACAAGAAACCGGCGGCTAAGCCCGCCGGTTTCTTGTTTATGCCCGCTGACAACTAACCACTGTCCGCTGACTACTGGCCACTGGCCGCTGACTTTACGATCCCGCAGTCACCGACTTTACCGTGATCGTGGTGCCGTCCACGTCTCCGGTCACCTTTGCTTTCGCTCCCGCCAGATCGTTCAGCTTGTCGAGCGCGGCCTTATCCGAGGTCTGCAGGATGTAGACTTTATCCCCAACCACGAGCGCGTAATTTGCTCCATGCTTAACGCACACCCGCGTGCATTCCGCGGGCCTGTCGGGCATTTCTTCATGTTTCGCCCCGCACATGGCGTCGCTCACTTGGCCGGTCAAGGTCTGGCTCTTACCGGCAGCCAGCGCCGGAACCGCCGCCAGCCCGATTAACAGCTGTATCCCGAGAACCGCAGTCGCAATTCGATTCACTTTCATTGTGCTTTCGTCTCCTGTGAAATGGGGTGATAGTTCAAAAGATAGTTCAAAAGATGATTCAAAAGTGGAAAGTCGATGATCTCAATATCGTGGTATCGCTATCATGGTGTCAATATTAGGATTCTCCCGCAAGCTTCGGGTTACAAAATATTTGGTCCTACAAGCCACAGTTTTCAACGCTACTGCTGCTTGAAACGGATCTCCACGTCCACGGTCTTGTCCTTCGCGTCCGGGGTTTCATGAATGCTCACGGCCCACTGCACGCCACGGGGAACGAGATCTCTGGTATCGTCCAGAAATTTCTTGGGGTAGTCGGCGTTGTAGGGCTGACCTTCGCGCAGAGTCCATGCTGCCCGCATCCGAGCCCTGGCCTGCGTGTCGAGCCCTAGGATCTCCAATTCTCCCATCCTGTAGAGGTCGCCTTCGACGACGTTCAGGCGGTAGCGCACCGTGCTTTTCTCGTCGTCGATCTGGGCGTCGGGCTTGATCTGAACCATCATGTAGCCGCGGCTGCGGTAGAGCTTACTCACATTTTCGATGTCGCTGAGGAGACGCACGGCGTCGGCGGGCTCGCCAGGCGCCAGGTGCATCAGGGACGCAACTTCGGCGCTTGTGACGGCAGAGTTGCCCTTCCATTCCACAGTGGAGGTTGAATATATCTTGCCCGGCGTCACAGGTACAATCGCGTCCACCTGAATTTCGGCCTGATGCTCGGCGGGCCCTTGCGCATCGGGCGCGGAAGAAGATTGAGGCACCACGCGCGCATCGGACGGCCCAAACGCGGCCTTCAAATATCCGCGTTGCAGGTACACCGGCAGCAGGTCCAACTTAGCGACCGCGGCGAGAGAAGAGCGCCCGTATTCTGCGCCCGTGAGGCGATGCGCTGCGGTTTTGAGCAGAGCCGTCTGCTCCGGCGAAGCTCCCGGGAATTCGACGCTGCGAATCCGGATACTGACTTCGTCGACCCGATAAACGATTGCGCTTAGGGCGCCGCCCGGCTCTTCTGCATTGCGCAAAAAATCCACCCGCCCCGGAGATTGCTTCTCGGTGAGGATGGCTTGCAGCGCCTCGGAAACCCGGTCGGGAAGATTGCCTGCAACGGGCAGCAACTGCTTGAACAGCGGAACGCGGCTTTGCAGGGCGATGCGCAATTCGTCGTCGGTGAACCAGACGAAGTTTTCGAATTGCGCCGGAACCAGCTTGCTCTTCTCCGTATCGACGAGCTGCAGTTCGAGTCTCACTCCCGCACCTGAAGCAGAATACGAATAGACGACGTTGCTGAACAAACCGGAATCGCCCAGTCGCCGCACTGCTTCTTTGAAATCGCCGTCGGCGGCGTTCTGGCCGATCTGCAGTCCGCTCGCGGCAAGAATCTCTTTGTCGGTGTAGCGCGTCGTTCCCGTGGCCTTGAACGCGATGAGCTTGTAAGCGGTGACTGAAGAAGCCTTGCCGCCGGCCGACTGCTTCTGGGCTGCAGCAGCCGAAAGGAGTAAGGACAATGCAAGGATGCAACGCGCAACCCGGCTCATTTGGATCGTTTCCCAGCCCCGGCCGGGGACGTCGAAAAATTCTTTTGCTTCAGCGCGATGTCCATGAAGGCCTTGGCGGCGCGGCTGAGCGATTTGTCTTTGCGGAACACGAGCGCGAGATCTCGCCGGATTTGCGCGTCCGCGAGCGTGATCGCAACCAGAACCTTGGCCCGGATATCCTCCTCGATATTCGACCGCGCGATAAACCCGACGCCCACATCGGCGGCCACAAAACGCTTCAGCAGTTCGCTCGAATCGAGCTCCATGGCCAACTTCGGCTTCAAGTGATGGTCATAGAACAGCGCGTCGAGCGCGTCGCGGGTGTGGCCCAGCTTGGGCACGACCAGCGGATAGGTCGAGACCTCGGCCACGGTAACGCTCTTCTTGGCCGCGAGCGCATGACACGGGGCGGTGATCACGACGAGTTCGTCGCGATGGATCATCTGCGCCTCGAGCCGGTTGTCGGTCACAGGCAGCGAGACCACGCCAAAGTCCACCACGTTCTCGAGGATCGATTCGAGAATTTTGGCGTAGTCGGAGCGCCTGATGCTCACGGCAACATTCGGATAATCGCGTTTGAATTGCGCGAACACCTCCGGCAGGATGTGCAGGCAGGTACCTTCATTGGCGCCCACGACAATTTCGCCGCGGGGCACGCGCTCGGTCTCGGCGATCTCGGTGAGGATCGTTTTGCGCCGCTCCAGCGTCTCCTCCGCATACTTGAAGAACAATTTGCCGGACGCGGTGAGCGAAACGCGGCCTCCGGAGCGGTCGAGCAGGCGAGCGCCCACTTCTTCTTCCAGCGCCCGGATTTGGGAGGAGATAGCGGGCTGGGTGCGAAATCGCTTCTCCGCCGCGCGGGAGAAGCTGGACAGGCGCGCCACTTCCAGAAAAATTTCGAGCTGATCGAAATCCATCGTGTGCTGGCCTCAGACACTATAGCGGGGTCGGGGGGATGATTCAATGCGGGTGGACCGCGCGAGTCGCGCGTGAGTATCCTCGGCCGGGGTGGAGATCTTTGGGCCCAGGTTAGCGCCCAAAAGACGGGCGCGAACCTGGGGCACCGAGCACACCAACTAGATAAATGTTCTTGCCTAGACGTTGATCACCGCGATGAGTTCCTTCACGGCCGCGGCACTCTTATCGAGGGCTGCTTTCTCTTCCGGGGTGAGTTTAATCTCGATGATCTGCTCGATCCCCTTGGCGCCGAGTTTCACGGGCACGCCTACAAAGAGTCCATGAATGCCGTACTCCCCGTTAAGATAGGCGGCACACGGGAGAATCTTCTTCTTGTCTTTGAGGATGGCCTCGACCATCTCGGTGGTGGCGGCCGACGGGGCGTAGTAAGCCGATCCGGTCTTGAGATATTTGACGATTTCGGCGCCGCCGTCACGGGTGCGCTGGACGATGCGATCAAGCGTGGCCTTGTCCAGGAGTTCGGTGATGGGAATGCCGGCGACGGTGGAATAGCGGGGAAGCGGGACCATGGTGTCGCCGTGTCCCCCAAGGACGAAGGCAGTTACGTTCTCGACGCTGACTTTGAGTTCCAGGGCGATAAACGCGCGGAAGCGGGCGGAGTCGAGTATACCGGCCATGCCAATGACGCGCTCACGTGGAAAGCCGCTCAGCTTGTAGGCGGCCTGCGCCATGGCGTCGAGCGGATTGGAGACGACGATGAGGATGCAGTTCGGCGAGTGCTGCACGACCTTGCCGACCACGTCGCTCATGATTTTGAAGTTGATATTCAGAAGGTCGTCGCGGCTCATGCCGGGCTTGCGCGGAACTCCGGCGGTGATGACGACAATGTCAGATTTGGCCGTGTCGGCGTAGTCGTTTGTGCCGAGAATTGCGGAATCGCGCTTCTCGATCGGCATGGCCTGGAGGAGGTCCAGACCTTTGCCTTGCGGTACGCCTTCAATGATGTCAATGAGCACGACATCGGCTAGTTCTTTCGATGCGATCCAATGAGCGGCGGTGGCGCCCACGTTTCCGGAACCGACTATCGTTACTTTATGGCGCATAAGGTTTCCTTTCCAAAATGTTCAGCAAGTAATCTCTTGTAGAGACGCGGCTTGCCGCGTCTCCGGGTGCTAATGGAGTGACGGGCGTCCTCGCCCGTCCGGAGGGCGCATCGGGACGGGCGAGGACGCCCGTCGCTCCATTACCAAACCTTGTCTCTGCCCTTAGTCCGCCGCCACTGCGACGCTCATGTTGTCGATCATGCAAGTGGCAAACTCGCTGGTTTTTACCTTGGTGGCACCTTCCATCAGGCGCTCGAAGTCGTAGGTTACTCTCTTCTGTAAGATGGTGCGCTCCAGGCTCTGCTCGATCAGATCGGCGGCTTCCGTCCATCCCAGGAAGCGGAACATCATGACACCCGAGAGAATGACCGAGCCGGGATTGATGACATCCTTGTCGGCATACTTGGGAGCGGTGCCGTGCGTGGCTTCGAAGATGGCGTAGCCGTCGCCGATGTTCGCCCCGGGAGCGATGCCGAGGCCGCCGACCTGCGCCGCGCAGGCATCGGAGATGTAGTCGCCGTTCAGGTTGGGCGTGGCCAGAACGCTGTATTCGTCGGCCCGCGTCACCACCTGCTGGAAGATGGAGTCGGCGATGCGGTCATTGATCATCAGCTTTTTCTTCCACACGCCTTTGCCGTGCGTGGCGTAGATGGAGTCGAGACAGTCTTTTACCTCTGTGTAGATCGTCTGGCGGAAGTCGTCTTGGGCGAACTCAAGGCCGGGTTCGATGAGGCTCGCATTTTCCTCGACCGTGATACTGGGCTTTTTGTCTTTGTTGTCGAGGATCCAGCTCTCGCGCTCGGTGACGACTTTGTCGCGGAATTCCTCGGTGGCGAGTTCGTATCCCCACTTGCGGAACGCGCCTTCGGTGAACTTCTGGATGTTGCCTTTGTGAACGAGGGTGACCGCCTTGTTCTTGTGTTCGAGAGCATACTGGATGGCCATGCGCACTAGCCGTTTGGTCCCGGTCACGGAAATCGGTTTGATGCCGACGCCGGAGTCGAGGCGGATTTGCTTCTTGCCGCCCTTCAACATGTCTTTGTTAAGGAATTTAATCAGGCGAGCACAATCGGACGTGCCTTCTTCCCATTCGATTCCGATGTAAACATCCTCTGTATTTTCGCGAAAGATGACGATGTTCATGCGCTCGGGATGCTTCACGGGCGACGGCACGCCGGCGTAGTACTTCACGGGGCGCACGCAGCCGTAGAGATCGAGGGTCTGGCGCAGGGCGACGTTGAGGGAGCGGATGCCGCCTCCGACGGGCGTGGTCAGCGGGCCTTTGATGGCGACGCGAAATTCGCGGATGGCGCTGACAGTGTCGTCGGGAAGCCAACTCTGAAAGCGAGCCTTGGCTTTCTCGCCGGCAAAGACTTCGTACCAGGCGACGGAGCGCGTGCCATGATACGCCTTTTCGACAGCGGCATCGAAGACGCGGACAGAAGCTTTCCAGATATCGCGGCCAGTGCCGTCTCCTTCAATGAAAGGGATGATCGGGCGATCGGGAACGCGGTACTTGCCGTTGCTGTATTCAATCTTCTGACCGTTGGATGGAACAGGGACTCCGTTGAATGACGCCATGACGCTTGCCTCCAGAGGCTGGGAAGGAACTAATCATTATAGATTGAACGAAGGGAAGCTAGGCTGGCCGTCACCGGGACTTGTGACGACACTCACAGTGGTCTAGAGATCCACGCTGAATTGGCAGCGCGAGGCCGCATTGCCGACAGCTCCCAGGTCTCGAAAGCGCGAGACCTGTGGGGCACGCTGGACGGGCGGGGACGCCCGTCTCTCCACTGAAGCACTAGCGTTCGATTTTTACCGACTTCAATACTACGTCTTTATTGGGACGGTCCTGGCGGTTGCGAGCGGCTTTCGAGATTTTTTCCACGACCTCGTAGCCCTCGACTACCTCGCCGAAAATTGTGTGTTTGCCGGTGAGCCAGTCGGTGTTGCCGACAGTGATGAAAAACTGCGATCCGTTGGTGTTGGGGCCGGAGTTGGCCATCGCCAGCTTCCCGGCCTTGTCGAAACGATGTGGCGAACCTTTGGTTTCGTCTTCAAACTGGTAGCCGGGACCGCCGAAACCCGTGCCCATCGGGTCACCGCCCTGGATCATGAAGTCCGGAATCACGCGATGAAAAATAGTCCCGTGATAAAGGGGCTCGGTGGTCTTTTTGCGGGTGGTGGGATGCGTCAACTCGCGCTTGCCTTCGCTGAGCTCGACGAAATTGGCGACCGTCTTGGGGGCGTCCTTCTCAAACAGGCGGCAAACGATGGTGCCCTCGCTGGTTTCGATCACCGCATAGGTTCCGGGTGTGCGGGTCATAGTCTCCCTTCGAATTCTTAAATTCAATCTTGCTGTAGAGACGCGGCAAGCCGCGTCTCTACATAGGCTACTTCATGCCAGCCGATGGCTTGGGCTCGGCCGATGCGGTCGATGCGCCCGCGCCCTGGATCTCGATGTGCGTGATCTTAACGGGATGTATCGGCGTTTCGCCGTTCGTAGGCATGCGAGCGATTTTCTTTACGAGTCCGACAGCGGCCGCGTCGCACTGGCCGAAAATGGTATAGCCGCCATTGAGGCTGGGGTAGGGAACTTCGGTGATGAAGAACTGCGAGCCGTTGGTGTCGGGGCCGGCATTGGCGTAGGCAAGACGCCCGGGGCGATCGAACTTGACCGTGGGTGAAGTCTCATTCTTAAATTTATAGCCGGGATCGCCCGTGCCGTTCCCGGCGGGATCTCCACCTTGAATCATGAATTCTGGAATCACGCGGTGAAAGATGGTGCCGTCATAAAGCGGAACGCCGTGCTTCTTGGCGTGAGAGACGGGGTTGGTCCAATCCTTGGTGCCCTCAGCCAAGCCAATGAAATTCTCGACTCCGATGGGGGCTATCTTCGGAAACAATGTGCAATGCAGGTCGCCGGCCGTAGTGTGGATGATGGCCGTAGGCTCGGCGGCAGCAGCGGCGGCGGGCTTGGAGACGGGCGGCGTTGCCGCCGTCGGTGGAGTTGAGGCTGCCTGTGCGGCGGCGAGCAGGGACGTGGAGACGATCAGGACAAGGGTATGCAGTAGAGTTCGCATGGATGCTCCTGTAGGGTGTTTTGGCAAACGTTAATTGTACGACAGTCAATCGAAGATTGTCGGTGGAGTGCCGGGCGTCTTCACCCGGCCGCGATGCTGCTGCAGGCGCACGCGGGACGGGCGAGAACGCCCGTCGACCATCGAATCACTCACCCTGCAGTCACTGCGGCCACAGCCTGCTCGACGCACTGTTCAAGCGGCTGGTCAGTGGAGATCGTCGTCTTGGGATAAGTGATGGGTTCGAAGCGGGCTTTCACCTCGAGGTAGAGCGCGAACGTTCGGTTGTGCGCGGGGTGCGAGGGATCGGGTTCGAGATCGAGACGCCGGCGAGCGGATTCATCGGAACAGGCGCACTCGATGATCGCCCACGGTTGAGCGAGTTCGCGGGCGAACCTCAGAACGCGGTCGATCTGGTAGCGGCGGGAGAAGGGGCGGCCGTCGAGAAAGATCTTGCGAGTGGGAGTATTTTGCAGCAGGAAGCGGGCAGCTTCGAGCATGACCTCCATCACGAAGTCGTCTTGTTTGACGGAGTATTCGATATCTTCTGGCGAGAACAGGGCGGCGCGGATTTCGTCTTTGCTAAGAATAGCGCCAGCGCCTTGCGTGCGCCTGGCCAGTTCGCGAGCCAGTGTGGTCTTACCCGTTCCCGGGAGACCGGCCATCAGAACAATCATTCTGTGAAGATTGTAGCGGAGGTGCAGTTCAGGTGAAGGCTCAGTTGGAGGCACTTACCGCAGTGGCAGTGGCAGTGACAGTGTCCGGTGCGGTGACAGGCTCTTCCACCGGCGGACGCGCGAAAACCGTTTGCGTCTGGCGCCAGTCGTCGTAACGGTCGGAAACCATCACGTGGAAGCACCAGTGGCGGCGCTCCTCTTCCGGTTCGACCAGATTGAGGGCATGCAGATAAAACAAGTAGTGCTCGACAAATCGAATCTGCTCGTTGGTCATACCTCGGCGCTGAAGATCGACCGTGACGCCGGCGAGATGGGACGACGCGGTTTCGCCTTCGGCGGGAGCGGCGTTGCGATTGCGACGGCGAAGCTTCTTTTGCGTCTTAACCGTACGGACGGCGGAGTTGACCTGGATTTGCTCGTGAAACTGCCGGTAATAAACTTCTGAAAGGTCGGTCACGAAATCGCGTGTCCACGGACGACAAAAGCGGCGTGAGGGATCAAGACTTGGTTCAATCTTCAGAGATTCGCTCTCCGGGATGGGCACCAGTTCACCCGAGGCCTTGAGCGCTTCCAGTTGAGCGTCATCCTGAATGCGTGGCAGATCAAGGCGGTCGATTTCTTCGTTTTGCCGGAGCAGGGAATCGTGCGACGGACGGAACAACGGGTTCCAGAGCACGGCACGAAGGCCGCGGCGAAGCGAGCGTATCCGGTGATGATGAGGGTCGACGCGGTGCAAGGCAAACGCCGCTTGCGGCGCTGCGACCACAAGGACAAGGACAATCGCGAGCATGATCGGCGTGATCAGCAGCGTTCCCGGCGGTTTGGAGCTTCGCGTCATTGCAATTGCATCATCAGCTTTGAGCACCCCGAGGCTGTCGAGAATTGTCCATTTTCCACGAGGCTACCGAATTGTAAACCAGGGATGAAGAATTGTGTGAAGCAATTCCGGCTAACCCCCCTTACTTAAGGGACTTACAGATGGTTACCGAAGGGCAATTTGTTGATTTCAGGTGCCAGTACTGAAAAAATGCCGTTTGCAGAACGGCGCGCCGCCCCGCCTTCACTTCCGGAACAGGTCGCCGAGCGCTTGCCTCATCACTTGGCCACCGACGTCGGCAATCGACGTAGTCAGCGGAATGTCCTTTGGGCAAATCTCGACGCAGTTTTGGGCATAGCCGCATTCCTGGATGCCGCCGTCGCCCATGAGTGCGGACAGACGCTCGCGCTTCAGGGCCTGGCCGGTGGGGTGCGTGTTGAACAGGCGCACTTGCGAGATAGTGGCCGCTCCGACGAATCCTGTGTCGTCGTTGAATTGCGGACAGGCTTCCATGCAGCAACAACAGGAGATGCAGCGCGAGAGCGGATAGGCCTTTTCCTGGTCCTCGGCGCTCATGCGCGGGCCGGAGCCGAGGTCGTAAGTTCCGTCGATCGGAATCCAGGCTTTGACCAACTTCAGGTTCTCGAAGATCACGCTGCGATCAACCGACAGGTCGCGCACCACGGGAAATTTGGAGAGCGGCTCCAGCTTAATCGGATGATCGAGGTGGTCGAGTAGGGCGGAGCAGGCCATGCGGGCGCGTCCGTTGATCAGCATGGCGCAGGAGCCGCAGACCTCTTCGAGACAATTCGAGGTGTAGGTGATGGGCGTGGTCTTCTTGCCGTCGCGGGTGACGGGGTTGGCCGCGATCTCCATCAGCGCCGAAGTGATGTTCATGTTCGGCTTGTAGGCGATCTCGAATTCCTCCCAACGCGGCTTCTGGTCGGGAGTGTCTTGGCGTTTGATCTTGATGATTACGGATTTGTTGTTAGCCATTAGCTTCTAGCCTTTAGCTCCTAGCTCAAAACTGTCTGTCATCCTGAGCGAAGCGAAGGACCTATGCATTCTCCTGGCGCGGACGAAATGCATGGGTCCTTCGCTTCGCTCAGGATGACAGAGCAGTTAAAGTCATCGGGCGTTCTTTCCAACTTCAGTACTTCCTCGGCCGTGGTGGAATCAGCGATGCATCCACCGGCTCGAACTCAAACTTCGGCTCGTCCAAATCGGGCGCGAAGCTTGCCTTCGTGGTCTTCATCCAGTTCTTGTCGTCGCGCTCGGGGAAATCCGGCTTATAGTGCGAGCCGCGAGACTCGTCGCGCATGGCCGCACCCTGCGCGATTACGCGCGACAACTGCAGCATGTTGTAAAGCTGGCGCGCGAACGCGATCGTCGTATTCGCCCACTGCGAGCGGTCGCTCAGGTTGATCTTCTGGTAGCGTTGCAGCAGTTCCACCACTTTGGCGTCCGCTGCCTCGCACTTCTTGTTGTAGCGGATCACGGTGCAGTTCGCGGTCATGACTTCGCCGAGTTCGCGCCAGAGCAGGAAGGGATTTTCGTTGCCGTCAGCTTTCATCAGGCCAGCGTTGATTTCCTGCTGGCGCTTGCGTTCGGCATCGAAGTGGCCGTTGCTGGGCGCCGCTTGCAGACCTGTCGCATACTGCATCGCTGCCGGCCCGGAGATGAAGCCTCCAAAGATACACGACACCAATGAGTTCGCTCCCAGCCGGTTGGCGCCGTGGTATTGGAACTCGCACTCGCCCGCAGCATAGATTCCAGGGATGTTGGTGGCTTGCTTGTAATCGATCCACATGCCGCCCATGGTGTAGTGCATGCCCGGGAAAATCTTCATGGGCGTGACGCGCGGATCGTCGCCGACAAACTTCTCGTAGATTTCGAGAATGCCTTCGAGCTTGCGGTCGAGAGTCTTGGCGTCAATGTGGGTGAGGTCGAGGTAAACCATCGGCTTACCGTCGATGCCGAGGTTGTCCTCGAACACCACTTTGAAAATTGCGCGGGTGGCCACATCGCGCGGGACGAGGTTGCCGTATTTCGGATACCACTCTTCGAGGAAGTACCAGCGCTCTTTTTCCGGAATGGATTTGGGATCGCGTGGGTCGTTCGGAGTCCTGGGAACCCAGACGCGCCCGCCTTCACCGCGCGCCGATTCCGACATGAGGCGCAGCTTGTCTTCGCCGGGGATGCAGGTGGGATGCACCTGGATAAACTCGCCGTTCGCGTAGTAGCAGCCCTGCTGATAGAGCGCAGACTGCGCCGATCCCGTGCACACCACCGAATTGGTGGACTTGCCGAAGATGGCGCCAATGCCGCCGGTGCAGAGGATGATGGCGTCGGCCGGGAAGGTGCGCACTTCCATCGTCCGCAAATCCATCGCACAGATGCCGCGGCAGACCCGGTTTCCGTCGAGCACGGCCGAGAGAAACTCCCAGTGCTCGTACTTCTTTACTTTGCCTTCGGACTCGTAGCGGCGGACCTGCTCGTCGAGTGCGTAAAGAAGTTGCTGGCCGGTAGTCGCTCCGGCGAAGGCGGTGCGGTTGTAGAGCGTGCCGCCGAAGCGGCGGAAATCGAGCAGACCTTCGGGCGTGCGATTGAAGGGAACGCCCATACGATCGAGCAGATCGATGATGCCGGGAGCAGCCTCGCACATGGCCTTGACCGGCGGCTGGTTGGCGAGGAAGTCGCCGCCATAGATGGTGTCGTCGAAATGGATCCAGGTGGAATCGCCTTCGCCCTTCAGGTTCTTGGCGGCGTTGATGCCTCCCTGCGCGCAAACCGAGTGCGAACGCTTTACCGGGACGATGGAGAACAGGTCAACCTCACCGCCCATCTCAGCGATCTTGATGACGGCGGCGAGGCCTGCCAGTCCGCCGCCTATTACGATGATTTTTGGAGTTGCTGCCATGCTGTATGAGTCCGATCTGCCGGGCCGGGCCCGGACCTTCTCGCACATCCTCGTACAAATCTCTCGTACAATCTCTATCGCATTACGATATTTTCCGACGCATTCGAATCCAAAGGCTGCAGCGGCGTCCTCAGGAATCCATACATGCTAGCCGCGCCGATCGAAACCAAACCCAGCGCCAGCAGCAGGCAGAGATAACCAAACCAGCGACGCGCTCTTTCGCCGGTCGTGATGCCCCACTTCGCGGCGAACAGCCATAGGCCGTAGCTGAAATGCCAGGAAGCGGCGATGATGCCGACGGCGTAGAAGGCGACCATCCACGGGTTCTGAAATTCTCCCTGGACTTTGGCGAACGACTGCATGGGATGCGTCGGCAGGTGCACGCCGGTGAAGCGCAGGTAATAAGTGTGCTGCACCATGTAGATGAGCGCGATGATGCCGGTCCAGCGCTGCGAGGTGTAGAGCCAGTTACCGGTCCAGGGATAATCGCCGACGTTGGTATCGCCTTGATACCAGATCCAGAGGCCGTAGAGGCCGTGGTAGGCGATCGGAATCCAGATGAAAAACAATTCGAGGCCGACTACGAAAGGCAGGCTGTTGAGAAACTTGACCTGCTCGCCGTAGGCCAGTGGGCCTTTGAAGGCTTCGGCGTTCGAGATGAAGTGTTCGAGAAGGAAGGCTCCAATGGGCACGACGCCGGTGATGGAATGCAAACGGCGCAGCAGGAACGAGGTGCCCTCGCCAGCGCGCAGTGGAGCTATGCCGGGCTTGATTCTTGGTGTGACTGAACTGGGAGCGACGGGACTGGCAGCTGATGCCACGATGACTGCTCCTTAGGTGGTCCGATGTGCAAACTGGCTATTATCGGTTTGCGCGGGAAGGGAAGTCAAGGAGAGCTTGCCCGATACCACGACAGAAAAGCGCGAAAAGCTGCGCCACGATGGCTGTAGTGCGCTTTTTCTACCGCGCTCAGCTCGGCGAAGGTCTTGCCGATTTGCGGAAAATAGAACAGCGGATCATACCCGAATCCGTGTCCGCCCCGGGGCGCGTCCAGGATGACGCCTTCCGCGGTGCCGCGGAAGGTGTGCAGCGTCTGGCCATCACGGGCGACGGCGAGCACGCAGACGAAACGCGCGGTGCGTTCTTCCGCGGGAACGCCCTTGAGTTTACGCAGCAGTTTCGCGTTGTTGGCTTCGTCATCCGTGTTGCGCTCTGCGGCGTGCGGTTCATTATTTTGCGGATCACGGGCGGCGTAGCGCGCGGAATGAACGCCGGGTGCGCCGCCCAGCGCGTCAATCTCCAGGCCGGAGTCGTCGGCCAGGACCAGTTCGCCGGGAACGGCCAAACTGTAGGACTCCGCCTTCTTGCGCGCGTTCTCCTCGAAGGTGGTCCCGTCTTCGACAACCTCCGGGAGGGACGAAAAGTGTGGGATGTTTGCGATCGTGATGCCGTAGGGCGCGGCGGCTCCGTTGAAATCGCGAAGTTTGCCGGGGTTCGAGGTTGCGAGCAGAACCGTGCGTGAGGCCATGCGACCGGGGCCCGCGGGTTTTGCAGGTCGTGTGTTGGGTGGCCGCGTCTTGACCCAAACGACAACCAGCAAAGCTAGGCTGATCAGCGAGACGACGTTTCCGACTATACGATCGATCGTCCGGCGGAAATAGATTTGAACATCGTTGTCTCCGGCGGCAATGGGAATGCCGATCAGGCCGGTGACATCGGTTGTCCGCGTTTTGGTGGGCTTGCCGTTCACAACGACGTCCCAAGCCGGGTAGTTGAAGAGGCGCACGATTAGATTTTGCGGTGCGGCAGCGTGGACCGCGAAGTGTTTTTCCGTTTCCCCCCATGCCAGCATCTCATTCGGAACCCGTGCTCCCGCATCGTCACTGACGCGGGGCAGGCTTTTGTTCAACTCGTAGGCATCGGCTCCCGCCGGGACGTATTCGTCGGTGCCCTCGTAGCCGGTGCCGTCGGCGATGGCATCGTTCATCTCGCGGATATCAGCGGCCGTGTCCCACCATGGCGGTTGGAAGCGATAGCCGGCAAATATAATCACAGCCAGCAGAACGGCACACGCCAGCAAGCGCGAAGACCAGCGTTTAGCGGCCATGGTCAGAAGCATCGCCAAAGCAGCGTTCATGCAGAGCAGCCAGCGGAAGGGAAGTTGCATATAGCGGAGCTTGGGCAAGTGCTGCCAGAGCACATTGCTCACCGGAAGCATGAGCAGCGCACTGGCGGCGCCCCAGGCGGAAAGCAGCATCCACGGGCTTTGGTCAGCGGCCACCGCGGTTGCGCTGCTCGCGACTGGACTGCCAAGAGCCTGCCCTGAGCTTGTCGAAGGATTGGCTGCCCCTATGCACTTTGCTCGCCAGCGGCGGGAGAACCAGATCGCTAAAGCGAGGACGCCGATTTCGGCAGCCGCTATGGTTGAAACCAGAAGATTGAAGCGGTTGTGATCGGGATCGGCGATGGTGGTAAAAATAAAATTGTCCTGCGGCCGGACTCCCGGAGACAGCACCTGGCTGAGGTTGATCCATCCTTGTTCGTAACTTGCCGGGAGCAGATAAAACGAGGCGAGGCCGGCTCCGAGGAACATCGCCAGCGTCGTCCGGATGAGGAGATGCCAAGTCTGTTGGCCCCATGATTTTTTGCGGGCGGCCTCACGCGCGGCCTCACGCGCGGTTAAGAGCAGCGCTAGCCCGGCCACGGAGTAGTGGATCATCACGGCCGCGGGTGCATTCGTCAGCCAGGCTGCCGCCAGCGTGAGACTCAACCATAGCGTAGGGCGAAAGCTATGGTGGCTGGACAGATTGCTGTCCTTGAGCCGCAGAAGGCAAAGCAGCAGAAGCGGGAGCAGGGGGGCGGCCAGCAGTTCGCTGTATGCGCTCCGCCAGTAGACGATCAGCAAATGGTAGGGATTCAGCGCATAGAACACGGCCGCAAACAGCGCGTCCCGGGCCGAAAGCCACTCGCGGGCGAGCCGGTACATGGCCGCTCCGGCAAGCGTGAGCACTATCCAGCAGTATGCGCCCGGCACCACCTTCCAGGGCAGAAGCGCACCGAGCGCGGCGCCCAGAGTCCAGGAAGCGGGGGGATAAAACAGGAAGCGAGCCTCGCCGTATCCCCAGTGCGCCAGCGCCGCCCAGCGCGGATACGCGATGCCGTGTTTCCACTGGCCGAGAACTTCCATCCAGGAAAACATGTGGAACTCGAAATCGTGCCCCGAGGGACTGCCCCACCAGAAAAATGGAGCAATGGCCACGAGACAGGCGCCAGCGAGCACCACCGCACGCGAGATCGGATTTCTGAGCAACTGACTTTTGCCTGACCTTGAACTGGAGCGTGTCGCGCTCCGTCGATCGGAGTGCTGCTGGGTCGGCGGCGCGCTGAGCAATTCTATTGCATCAGAAAATTCTCGGAAAATTAACCAAACCGAAATCATTCCGGAGGGGGTGTCGAGGTATTCTGCGTTCAATGAGGTGGAACAGACCGCCGGGGACTGGGCTGACACCAAAGACGGGGTGTCGATCTGGTCCCCGGTTTTTTGCCGGGATCAAGGCAGTATTGGGCGGACGCTGATTGGTCGGCTTCTATTGGCGGAAGTTTATAGGTGGATGCCTATTGGTCGACGCTCGCCAGAGTTCGCTGGCGGTGCAGCTCGGCGAGAAACGCTTCTTCGTCCATCGAATTGCCGGTCCGCAGCAATTCCAGGAGTGGATCTGCCGCATCGGTCGCGTCGCTGCTGGTCCGGCTCAAGTCAACCGCGTTGGCAACGAGAGAACGAGGAGAAGTTTCCAGTTGCGGAGTGGCGCCGGGCTGGCTGGTCAGGAACTCGATGAACTCGCCGACGCTCTTTCGCTGCTCTTCTGTGCGGGCAGGGAATTCAATGCCCATGCCATGTTCGGGATGCATGACCCGGACCAAACCTTCCGTGTGAATCTCCATCCCGGCGGCCCGCAGGCACAGGTCAACGGCTGAGGACTGAGGAAAGGGAGATGCGGTCTGCACATAGCAGCCGCCCAGACTAAGGTCCGTCAGTTTACATGGGATGACTGCGTCGGGTTCTTCGGGCAAAGCATCGTTTGAATGGGCAGCCAGCCACTCGCCCATTTTCTCGCGCATCTCGGGAGCCATGTCGAGAAAGCGCAGGCCGGTTTGACCATTGGCGTTACTCCAGGCAACTGCCGCGTCACCTTCAATGCCAGCGCCGTCGGGAAGCTGAAAGAAGACGCGAACCATGGCTGCGGATGGAAGTGGCTTGGCCGCCAGCACTTCCATGCCGCCGGTGCTCACGTCGAGCAGGATGCCTTCGACAGTATCGTTCTCGTCGATACGAATCGAAACCGCTGCCTGGACTGTGACCCGCAACGATTGCCGCCTTTCGCGCTTCAGCAGCGCTGTCGCGGCGCGCAAGGTGGTTTGAGCCTGCTCTGGGCTGATGGGCTTGGTAAGGATGAAATGAGCTCCCGCGCCGAGGATCGAGCGGATCTGCGAGGCATCGTGCAGCAAGGCAACGGTGACGGGCGGATTACCGTCGGGGCCGATGAGGCGACGACAATCCTCGAGCAGCAAAGATGCCGCTTCGGGATCATCGAAGTCAACGATGACCTGATCGAAACGCTCCTCCGCCAGCCGCGTCACGGCGACATCGGTCGCGCTCGACCGATCCACCGCGACGCCGAACTGCGCCAGCACCTGAATCAGCGTTTCCGCAGTCAGGTCATCCTTTGTCACCAGCAGTGCGTGCAATATCATGCGACCGAGCCTCCTGCTTCACTCTGCGCTTCTACGGCCAGCGCGGAGTTACGCTGCGCGCCGGCTTGGACGCGGCTGGCGAGGATTGAGCGCTGGCCTTGGCAGCCATCGCATTGGAATTTTCGTCGTCCACTTCCGCCAGCACTGCGCTATCCTCCTCGTTGTCATTTTCGGCAAGCAAGGGCGCGACTTCGCGCAATTTCTCGGCAGCCTGCTGCAGCATCTCGATCTGCTTACCCAGCTGCGTGTACTGCGCCTGTTTGCGGCGCAAAACTTCATGGATATCCTTCATACAACCCCCTGCGCCTGACTGTAAGTTTGGACCAAGATAAGGTCAACGGCAAAGCCATCCCGGGCCGTTACCGCGGTAACCGAGGGTAAGGATATGGGGCGGGCTTCAAAGCACGGGCTCAAAGCGATGTTCGAGTCAGGCTGGGCTTAGGAATACCAGCAAACGCCCTGCGGTTTTGGCCGATTCGATGGCCTAATCAAACTGAGGAGATGCCAAATGAAGAAAATCAGGCTCATCCTACTGGCCTTGGTGATCTGCATAGGCTTTCCCGCAACTGGGTGGGCAGGCAGCATAGCCGGCGACACCGTCACTTGGCACTTTGCTTGTCAGACATTTCGAGGTTAGGTTCGCAGGGGCAAGAGGCAGCGACTGCACTACCAACGGCATTCCGCATCAGATATCATGCAGAACATGATTGCTCGTCGGCGGCTATGTGCCGGAATTGTGTTGGTAGTCGTGCTGTTGGGCGTTGCCGGCATTGCTATATCCGCCATCCGACGACCGATTCTGCGGGCCGCTGGATGGGCACTCGTTGTCAATGACCGCGTCGACCCCGCCGACGTCATCGTCGTGACGGTCGATACCGAGGGCGCCGGGGTGCTCGAAGCCGCCGACCTTGTTCACAGCGGTGTGGCCACGCGAGTCGCAGTTTTCGGCGAACCTTCGGACACCATGGTGGAACGTGAGTTCATCCGGCGCGGGATCCCTTACGAAGACGCGGCCGCACGATCCGTTCATTACCTCAGGGCGCTTGGCGTCGACACCATCGACCTCATCCCGACATATGTAGCCGGAAGCGGGGACGAAGGTCCAGTGCTTGCCGACTGGTGCGACCAACACGGGTTCCGCTCAGTCATGGTGGTGAGCACTTCGGATCACTCACGACGTCTCCGCCGAGTGCTTCATCGTTCCATGAAGGGCCACCAGACGAGAGTCACGACTCATTCCGCACGCTACTCGGTGTTCGATCCCGACCGGTGGTGGCGATCGCACCGCGGGATCCGAACTGAAGTTATAGAACTTGAGAAGTTATTGCTCGACGTCGTGCGTCATCCGATTTCGTGAACGGACCGCAGCCAGTAGCCGATTCGCTGATTGAAAGCGGGAAACAATAAAGAGAAGCGATGAACTCGCTCATCGAAAATGCCCCTTGGGCCTAGCGCCTCCCGTGCGTGTCCCCGTCTCCAGCGCGTCTAGCTGCTATGTAATTAGACACCACTCCACTCCTCCATCAGCGATTGATTCTCTCCCGTTGAAGATTTGTAGCTGTGGTAGTTGATGCCAGAAAACAACGAAAACCGCAAGCGCGTTCCCATTGGAAACGTTACGATATTCGAGAACTCATACGCAAGCATCCGGAGCCAAGTGACAGATCACTTTTCACTGGGCCATCGCGGAGCTGATCTGCCACAAACGGAACGGTCTAAAACCGCTCTAAGAATGGCTTGCGGTCTGCTCAATTACTGCTAGCGATTCCCGAAACGGTAGACGATGCTGGTGACGATGCGGAGATTGTTTTGGGGCTGCATCGCCGCGTGGGAGTTGGCAAACGTGGTACGCAGATAGTCGCCGCCGACCCGGATAGAAAACGGCCCGGAGAGGTCGCGTTCGACTCCGCCACCAAGTGCATAGGAGAATCGGGTCACATATCCACCCAGGTAATAGGTTCCTGTGACGGGAACCGCGCTGTCCACCAAACTGACGCCGGCCAAAGTGTGAACGAAGATCCGGGCATTTCTGTACTCCGCCGGATAGAACACGGGGCCGGTCAGACAGCTCAGCACATTGCCGCTATGTCCAGTGCCAAGCACGTTGCCCGTGCGGGCATAGCTCAAATCCACCACCATTCCCCAGCGCGCGTTGAAGTCGACAAAGCCGCTGGCATCCACTCCGCTAAGGCCGACGCGTTGTCGTGATGGATTATCCAAATCAAGATAGACGTAGCCAGCGCTCGCTTGAAAAACCGGGCTTGTAGCCGCAGCTGGCGGTGCGCCAAAGCGGTCTTGCGCGAGAAGCGGCGCAACCAGGAAGAAAATGCAAACCGCGACTCTTCCCATAACTCTCATTCCTGCGCTATTTGATCGAACCCATTACCGTTAAGCATTCTTGTGGCCAAGCGTCTCGCCTTCCCTCCCGTCGGAATTTCCAATCAATCCGAACCACTACTGTCCGGTTATCGAATCCTGAAAGCCGTGCATGCAATTGTTGCAGAAAGGGTTAAGTGGCATTCAGACTTTTTCGATTTGAAGACGAAAACGACATTTTGGCCTCTGTCTGACCAGATTTCGGCATTGCGTGTGCACATTGGCCGAACCGTTTTTTCGCAGCTGATGGATTATCTACCCGAACGCCCGAGGATCGCGTCCACGTGTCGGTTTGGCCGAGCTGGTATTGCCCGGTTGGGGTCACCGTGCCGGGAGGACGCACCCACAGCCTTTGCAACGTGGTTGCAACGATCTTTCTCAGCCCGCCTCATCCGGACCGCCGTCGCGCTCGCCTTCTGGGTGACGCCATTCACAACGCCACGGCTTGTCTGAATCTTTATTTTCATAACCACGCGGCGGTCACCAACACGTTGCCGATTGTCAGTCGGTTACGGGGTGAAGATCGCCGCCATCGCGTTTTGGACAGCCGTTCTAGCGGTCGCCGCCTGGTCTGTTCCTCGGATCTGCCAGACCAACGCCGCGCTGCCTTCTCGTTACCTGAACCAGGTGGTTGTCCAAGTTGGTCGAAGCAAAGCGAGGCCGCGCGACTCGAATGCGGAGGCGCGGCCAACTTTCGGTGTTCATCGGCTGCCCGCCACGTGTATCCTTCCGCTCATGCCCACAGCGACGTTTCATAATTCCCGTCGAAGTACTCGTGTCCCTCTAAAGGTGTTTATCACGTTTGAGGGTGGCGCTGAGCGTCGGACGTGCGAGGGCGAGACCATCATCGTCAACTTTCACGGAGCATTGATCGCAAGCGCAATTGGGTTGAGTAGTGGAATGAGAATCTCGATTCATGTCTACTTGACGGATAAGCGTGCTGTGGCTCGGGTTGTCTATATCGATCCTAAGAACCCGCTGCACTGTGGGATCGAACTGGATGAACCCCGGAACATTTGGGGAGTTTCTTTGCCACCTGACGAGTGGGACGAGACAGCGGCCTTGGAGACCGAGCATTAGAGATGTGCCCCATTTTAAGTAGGACCTTCCGGGCCGTACGTGCGCGTCTAGAGCATCAGCGATCTCGATTCCGAGCGACAACAGGATTTCAATTTGCAGCGGACGCCCCGCGTTTCGATCATGTCTGCGACTTCCCCAATTGCGTTGATCCGCCGCCCGTCCGAAGTTCAGACATTTGCTAGGAAGTTCCTACGCGTCGATCAATAGAGAAAGGCCCACTTCCGACTAGGAGGAGAAATACCAAGCCAAGAAGCATGCAGTAGTCTGTCCGCGCTTCATGCACCATGCTCCAAAAGCCTGCCGTAGAAAACATGGGAATCTTGGTCGTGATTATGGCAACGCTGATATCGATGATTATCGGAATTGTGGAGAAACTTTTGAATGCCCTCTGACAGCAAAACGGCACCTACCAGCAAACGGATGAGAATAGTGGCGCGTGGAGCCTTCGTGCTGAACAAAAGGTTTCGCATGACTACCCTCAGGCATACTTCATCAGAGCCACAAAACCAAAGTCCATGTGTAGCTGCTGATGGCAATGGCCAGTCGCGTGAGTAAACCGATGATCAAAAGCGTTCCACAGACTATCTCAACAATACCCACTTCCCTGCGACCCTAGGCGTAGGCCGCTTCATAAAAATCGGCATTCCGGCTCCACAGTTCTTCGCGCCCTTTGTGCTCGTCTGGATGGCGTTCTGTGGGTTGGTATGGCTTTTTTGTGCCCTCTTCTGCTGGTGATCAAGAGCGCGATCTAGTCTTGGCGACTGACGGCCGGCAGTTCTTCTCGCAGTTGGCAGCCGCTCTTGTGAGTTTTCATCATCGAGGCTGCCAGATTTAGAATCCGCTGGGCGGCTTGCTCTGTGCTCACACCGCGGGCGTGAATGTTCGAGATGAGGTTCCGATGGGCGTCGCTGTCCGACGCTTTCGGTCGGTACGCCATGTACGCTGACAGGCTTTCGGCCGTTGCCAGCCCCGGTCGTTCGCCGATCAGGAGGACGGCAACTCGGGGACTCAGCAACTCGCCAATTTCGTTCAGAATACCTACCCGGCAGTGACGAACCACAAAAGTCTGGCCGACACTCCAGCCTCGAGTCTTTGCTCCTTCCGACAAAAGCGGCAATAGTCGAGGAGCTTGCAGGGCAACGGCGGTTACCGAGAGCCCGTCGCCGATCACGACTTGCAAATCGTGTCCCGTGGTGCAACGCCGGTTCACCTCCGCGCGGGACGCGTCATTCAGGTGACGGCCCAAGTCAGGGCGCAAAAGATACTCATCTTTGCTCGCCGCCCGGGAGCAGACTTCAAACAGATTCCACTTCCGCATGAAGTCGTGGAGGGGATCCGTGAAGGGATTCAACTCCGCGCGCACGGCATCGCGGGCGGCGGCATGCGCCTCGCGCAGCTCCATTTGCGTATTCGTTCGATACGCTGCCCCGCTGCGGCCTGCCAGCAGGCGCGCCGGAGTTTGTGCACGTACCAACTTCACGATCTCGGGCAAGTCATGCTCAGGCAAATCGTGGGGCGGGGCGAGTTTGTCTTCTCGTTTATCTTTTCCTCGAGCCATTCAGACAGTCCTCTCCAGAGACAATTCCAAACCCTGCATCAGTTGCCGCCGGGCGGACGAGTCGAGGGACGCCGGTTCGGAGCCACGGTAGATCCCCATACTCTGCAGCCACGCGAGGAACTCTGGTGCCGGACGCAACTGGAAGAGGCGCCGTGCGGCCAATGCGTCGTGATAGCTGGTGGATTGGTAATTCAGCATCACGTCGTCTGAACAGGGAACGCCCATGAAGTAGTTGCAGCCCGCAGCCGACAAAAGAAGCAGCAGGTTGTCGGCCGAGTTTTGGTCGGCGGCAGCGTGATTGGTGTAGCAGACGTCGCAACCCATCGGTAAGCCGAGCAACTTACCCATGAAATGATCCTCCAGCCCGGCGCGGATGATCTGCCTCTCGTCGTACAAATACTCAGGGCCGATGAAACCTACGACACTGTTGACCAGAAAAGGCTGGAAAGTCCGTGCGACTCCGTACGCTCGCGCTTCGAGCGTCAGTTGATCGACTCCGTGATGTGCCTCGGCGGAAAGCGCGCTGCCCTGACCAGTTTCGAAATACATCACATGATCGCCTGCCCACCGGACATCCCGTTGGCGATGATCGAGAACCTGTTCGCGGCCCTCGCGCAGCATGTTCAGCGTGATTCCGAAGCTGCGGTTGGCCGCTTCCGTGCCCGCGACGGACTGGAAAAGAAGGTCTACTGGCGCCCCGCGATTTAACGCGGCCAGTTGAGTAGTGATATGCGCCAGGCAACAGATCTGGGTTGGGATCTCATATGCATCCACCAGGCGACTCAAAGCCCCAAGAATCGAACGGACTGTCTCCACCGAGTCCGTGGCCGGATTCACGCCAATGACTGCGTCTCCGCAACCGTAAAGCAGTCCTTCGAATGCAGCCAGAAGGATTCCGCCGATGTCGTCAGCAGGGTGATTGGGCTGCACGCGGATGCCCAACACTCCACGCTCTCCCATCGTATTGCGGCAGCGTGTGACGTTGCGGATCTTGGCGGCCGCGAGCACCAGATCCTTGTTGCTCATCAGCTTGGTGACCGCGGCGGCGACTTCAGGAATGATGGCCTTCTGCAGCGGCTGTAGCACGGCGCCGGCAGTACCGTCGTCCAGGAGGAACTCGCGAAACTCCCCGACGGTCATGCTTCCGACGCTTCCGACGGCGCGGAAAGCCTCCTCGTCGAATGTGTCCAGAATGAGTCGGGAGACATCGTCCTCGGAAGGGTCAATCAGCGGCCGACGGACAATTTCCTCCAGCGTCAAGTCTGCAAGTTTGCGTTTCGCCGCCACTCGCTCCCGTTCCGATCGTGCTGCGATGCCGGCCAACTGGTCGCCAGACTTTTCCTCGTTGGCCTTGGCGAAAAGTTCGCGGAGATCGGAAAAGTCGAATCGCTCGATCATGGCGTGGTGCCGGTTCGGAGACACCATGTTACCGGAAAAAGTCGCGAGCAACGGGCTGCCAGTTTATCGGAAAATTCGGTCCGCCTTATAGACCGCGCGGTTCTTTTGCTCCGAGATGTTTTGCCCAAGACGTGTTCCGTTCCGTCGTCCGCGTTCGAAGCAGGAGAACTGGGTTGGCGGAATTCCCGTTTAACAGGGAACAATACAGGGAATTTGCACGTCTCCGAGCCGAATTTATGGCCAGCATCGCGTTTCACGCAGGTTTATTCCACTAGTCCCGACGATTCCGTCAGATCCGATCAGGGATTTATCAGGGAAGCGTTCCTGGATCGACATGAAGATGGGATGCGTAAAAGCCCGGTCAACCGGGACTGCTGATCCCGATCCACCGAACCAAGAGGGAGGAGATGGCACTTTTACTCCTTTATTCTTTCTCCGGGCGCTTGCCATAATTACGATGCAGCTACATTGGGGGTTCCTTTGCGGAAACAGTCCAGTCAGCGGGATCGGGAGAAGGGCCCGAAACTGCCAACCCTAGGTCAGTTGAAGTCCGTGTGGAACGGGGTCCTAAAGGATCCGCAAGCGCAGGATGCGCTTGATCGCTTGGAGCAGGCCGGGTTCAAGATTAAACACCTGAGCCCCAACCGTCTGACCTTCCGTCATCCATGCTGGGCAGATTACATAGCGGCCATACCATTTCTCGAAAACCTACCCGCTCGGAGGCGTTTTCATCGCGGAAGCACGATGCGAAAGTACCGGCCTCTCGTGAAGGTGTTGCGCGATTTTGGGCGGCAGCTCGACGACCGCTTTAGCAGCGTAAGTCTGATCACCACCAAGGATACAGACATTGAACTTGGCGAAGATTTGCGTGGTCTTGCCGCCGGGGCTGCGAGTTTTATCGAGAAGTTCATCTCGTGGGATTGGTGTGTAATAGAACGCAATCCCAGAAATAGCCTGATTGCCGAGCTGCGTTGGACCATCCGGGCCCGCACCGGCAAGCCGCACGATAGAGAGCTTTCCGCGGTTATTGACGCTGCATGTCGTGCGGCTGGCCGTAAGGAACTCTACCTGGATAATACGACCTTGGACAGAATTGAAAAAAGGGACGGGGAAACCCGAGTCAAGTCCTTCCGACGCTTGAAATTCAACGCCGGGTTGAGCCCAACACCGAAGAGCATGTCCACGCGAAATCCCAAAAAGAGGCGCTAATGCGTTGAATGGGTTTAGCCCCGCAGGAAATATTCTTACTGCGGAGTAATCCTATGGAACGCACAGTCCGTGACAAGCCCGTACCCGCGTCAAACAGCCACGTTGGCTATCGCTCGCCACCCGAGGCGACCCGCTTCAAGAAGGGCGCTTCGGGAAATCCACGCGGGCGTCCCAAGGGCAGTTTGAATGTGGCGACGGTACTCATGCGGACGCTTCGTGAGAAGGTCACCGTCCACGAGAACGGCCGGCGAAGAACCGTAACGAAGCTGGAAGCGGCGCTCGAACAACTGGTCAACCAGGCCGCTGCCGGCGATCTCAGAGCGCTGCGTCATTTGACTGCCCTGGCCCTCGATGCCGAGGCGCAGCAGAACGTGCGCAATAGCCAGCTGCAAGATCTCGGCGAATTGGATCGCGACGTGATGCAGGGGATTGTGCGGCGATTTCAGGTAACCGAAGAACAACGAAATTCATTCGAAGGAGATGACCGCCATGACGTTGAGCGCTAATGAGTATCATGTGATGTGCCGCCAGGATTTCTACACTTTCATGCATCGGGCTTTCTGCGAGCTGAATCAAGACTCCGTTTTCTCCCACAACTGGCACAATGAGCTGATCGCATCAAAGCTGCAAGCGTGCCTCGATGGGCAGATCACGCGACTTATCATCAACGTGCCCCCGAGATCCTTAAAGTCTCACGCTGCTTCAATCTGTTTTCCAGCGTTTGTGCTCGGACACGTGCCGAGCGCGCAGGTTATTTGCGCCAGCTACGGCCAGGACCTTGCCAATAAACTCGCGCTGGACTGCCGAACGTTGATGGGCAGCGAATGGTATCGCGGGCTGTTCCCGGTTCAGCTTTCCCCCCGGAAGCAGTCGGTACAGGAATTTCTGACCACCACGAATGGGTTTCGGCTTGCGACGTCGGTGGGCGGCGTGCTCACAGGCCGAGGGGCGGATTTCATCATCATCGATGACCCGCTGAAGCCGGACGAGGCCGTTTCGCAAACCCAGCGCCAAGCGGTCAACGACTGGTATGACCACACGCTCTACAGCCGGCTGAATAACAAGCGCACGGGCTGCATCATCATTATTATGCAACGCCTGCACGAGGACGATCTGGTCGGACACGTACTGGAGCAGGAGAGCTGGGAGCATGTCCGACTGCCGGCCATCGCCGAAGAGGAGGAGACTCACATCATAGAATCTCCATTCTGCACTCGCACGGTTCATCGGCATATTGGGGAACCACTTCACCCCGACCGCGAACCCTTGGAGATCCTCGAGCACCTCCGCCGCACCATCGGCGAGTACAATTTTGCCGGACAATATCAGCAAGAGCCAGCGCCACTCGGAGGCGGCATGGTGAAGGGCGAATGGTTTCAAAGCTATGTCCCGGGCGAAGAGCCGGCGTGTTTCGATCGAATTGTCCAGAGTTGGGACACCGCGAACAAAAGCACGGAACTGAACGACTACAGCGTTTGCACTACCTGGGGGCAGAAAAACAAAAAGATCTACCTGCTGCATGTGCGGCGAAGACGCCTGGACTATCCCGATTTGAAGCGGGCAGTGCGGGAGCAGTACGAGCGCTTTCGGCCGACCACTATCCTGATCGAAGACAAAGCGTCAGGCACACAACTCATACAGGAACTGATCCGGGAGGGCGTCTACGCTGTCAAGCGCTATGAGCCCACCCCAGATAAGGTAATGCGGCTGCACTCGATCACCAGCACCATCGAAAATGGATTCGTATATTTGCCAACCGAAGCGGATTGGCTCGCAGAGTATGTGCACGAGTTGACGACGTTTCCGAGCGGCAAGCATGATGATCAGGCGGACTCCACGTCGCAGGCTCTCGATTGGCTCAAACAGGAAACTCACGTGTATGGAGTGTTGGATTACTACCGACAAAAAGAGCTGGCCAAAAAGTTGGGGTTGCCTGAGGGGTACGAATTCACGCAGTGCGAGGAGGGCGAAGAGATCCTCGCTGTAAATAAGGCCACCGGACAAAAGATCCGGTGGACGGACCACGGTTGGGTTGACGCACGCTCGAACGCCGCGGCAGCGCAGGCAGAAGGCTGTCCCAGCTGCGGCGCTAGTCTGGTAGTGACGGTGTTCGGTAAGCAAAAGCGATGTCAACAATGTGGCCACCAATGGCCGCCTTTGCCCCGTGTTCAACAAATGCTGACCAGAAGAGATGTCCTCAACCAGAGGGAACACTGGGTGGTACGAAGAGACAGGTTTTGGAGATGATGGCCGTGGTGGTGAAGGCTTGTGCGCGCAGGCCGCAAAACGGCTCGCTGCTGGACCGCCTGGCCGCGCGGATGTCCATTAACCATGTGTATCGTGTATTGGTACACTGTACATACGCTTAAGAGCTATCGGCACAAAGGCGTCAAGCAGTTTGCCGAAACCGGCTCGAAGGCTGGCATTCAGCCAGAACACACAAACCGACTGAGAAGACTTCTCTCCGCTCTGGATGCGGCCACCTGCCCGGCCAACATGAATGCGCCAGGGTACGCCCTGCACCCACTCAAGGGCGACCTGCAAGGGCACTGGGCAGTGCGGGTGAGCGGGAACTGGCGGTTTGGCGACTCGGCGCTGCATGAACTTTTGGGCCCTTCCTTCTTGCTTGTAGGCCTCGGCACCGTCGTGCAGCAGCATCTCGCCTACTTGGATTCGGTACCCTTTTTCCCAGTTGTTCAGTCTGCCGTTGCGGCCTGTTCTTCCCTCCGCACCGCAGTTCACCCGGGAATGGGGATTTGGCCCCGCGCACCTTGGCCAGATGCCGCACTCGTGCTGAGTCTTTTGCAATCTATGACTCGCGGCAGCCAGGAGCGAAACTGGTCTTGTCGGAGCTCGGACCTTGGGGCTCCGGTGATCCGAAATCCCCCGCCGTGGTATGCGGACACGGCACATCGAGGTCGCATTGAGCGGTCATCGGTTGCATCGCCGCTTGGCTATTTCCCT
>Ga0208821_1000054_pt1 | contig 96554 bp, 105 predicted proteins | sample June2015DPH_20_5_FD_184720 | JGI IMG/M metagenome (GOLD analysis project Ga0208821, IMG submission 184720) | Peatland microbial communities from SPRUCE experiment site at the Marcell Experimental Forest, Minnesota, USA - June2015DPH_20_40... | ecosystem: Environmental > Terrestrial > Soil >...
GCCGAGACAGTAGGCAACGTTGATGAAGAGGTCGTGCGGCGATACATAAGAGAACAACGTCGGTAATTGTGCCAGATCATGTCAGCAGACCTGAAACCCTGGGCTTTAGCCCAGGGAGTGGTTCATTTCCTTTCTTAATCTCCTTATAAAAATATTTTTGATAAGCTGCTCTATTAATAAGGATATCCTTAAATTGTGTTAGATAGCCAAAGGTTAATGGAAGATTCGAGCTCATCTCAGGCTCTTCATAACCTTTGCGCTCTTTGGGATCTTGAGCAACCAAAACGTAGAAGTTTGATTTTATTCCAAACTTAACTATATTCCCTCCGCTCACTGCTGGGTATACAAGATCCTTTTCTATGGCAGTAGAAGTTGAAGGAATCTCTCTTTTCCCTCGCTCAATCATGTTTTCAACAACGAGGAGCCCATCAGGACGCAAGTCTTTTATCCGGAGCCAGAAAACACCATAAGGTTCAACCCTTGCTCCGAGACGAGCTTGATAAGGGTTTTTCCCTTTCATTTTTTCAGACCATTTCAGAGAAGAGACGGAGGCCGTTTGCCATGAAGAGTTGACTCTTGATGGGTCAACAGGGACAGCCTTCACTTCATCACGTGCTGTGTGAGCCATTACTTCGGACAACGGCCAATCCGCCGAAACGGTCCCAGTCCCGGGAAGTCTTTTCCAAATTCGTACAGGAATTGGATAAGAAGTGGGTTTCCCTTTCTCCAAAACAAATAAAGAGGTCTTATTGGCTGCCTGAAAAGGCTTGACGTCCACCATATCCTCCATGAGAGTGACGTGGAGTGGTATCTTTTTATCCTCGATTTCAAATTTCCTAAATCCTTCCCCCGCCCCTTTTGATTTAAAAACCTCATGAGTAATGAGAAAGGCGAGTTTTCCGCCTTCTTTTAAATAATTGTCGCATGAGGCATATGTAAATAACATGGAGAAATCTTTCTCTCCTGCTCCCAGCCTCGCTTCATGGCCTTTTAAGGAAAAGAGTCCATATCGTTGCCAGAGATCAAGAGTTCTTTTTCGATAGTCGTCTGACAAATACCCCCATCGTATCCATGGAGGATTGCCAATCACGTAATCAAAGCGCGCCAGATAGACAGGAGCAAACGCGTTCTTGATGTAGCGAGCCCAGATTCCGTTCTCCCCCTGTTCCTCCAATTCTCTGATGCGAGCATAAACTCTTAAAAGGAGTTTTATCCCGCCCTCAGATAGCGGTAGTCTTTTCTTTAAAAGGGTTGAAAACTCTTCGGGACCTTGGTTGCCTTTCAGGCCAATTTCAATCAAATAGGTAAAATGGTCGATCTTCTCCTTATCTTGCATGTCAGATGGGAATAAGAAATCACCCTTGGTTGTCGAAAATGCCACACGTCCGAAATCGAGTTCGCCTTCTTTGCTTGCCCTGGTAGGCGCTAAAACTGAATCGCAAAGATAGACGGGGATGGAAATAGGTCTAACAAACGGAATGAACGGAGCGAAAGAGATCAGATAATTTGTCCTGGCAGCAAGGACTGCCAGGGGATTAAGGTCAAATCCTACAATGTTGTTGAGAATGAGCCTTCCGATATTTCCCCAATCAATCTTTTTTCTTAACCTGCTCTTCTCGACCACACGGTGAATAGCATCCACCAAAAATGTGCCAGATCCGCAGGCCGGGTCTAAGAATCGGATATTTGGGTCTCCCTGATAACCACTGCAATCTATCAAGTATCCCGCCAACCAATCGGGTGTATAGAATTCACCGAGATCATGTCTAAGCTTCCTCGGAACAATCATCTCATAAAGCTTTTTCAAAAGATCATGAGTCCAGTCAGGTTCCAAAACAGGTGTGGCTGGTTCAAAGAACGAAAGCGCACGAACAATAGTGCGAAAGGTATTGGCAAGAGACTTATTCCATCCATCAAGATACCATCGGAAGAAATCGGCTTCCAAGAAATTCTCAATTCCTTGGTCGATAAAATCGGCACCGGATTCAAGCCGTGATAATCTTTCTTTGAGGGAATCATCATCCAGAGCTCCAAGATCTTTCACAAAGGATGTGATGGTGCTTTCTCTCTGCATGGCAAGAAGTTCGACAGCTATGATTTTCATAAGAAAGGCGTAATAGGTATGTATAGCAAAAAGAAGTTGTTTGAGTCTCACACCTCCTGGCATCTGGTAAAGATGTGCCGTCTCTTCGGCAGTTTTCTCAGCCTTGTCAAGCTCCTGGCCATAAACAACACCGAAAATCCTATCCCATTCAGTAAAGAAAGCTTTGACCCTCGATGGAGCGCTGAGCCTCTGGGCCCTCATGACTGCAGAATAGATTTCTGAAACAGCCTGCCGGGCAACCTCATGTTCTGGACCGAAGACTTCGCTAAGATCTTTAGCGGTAAGGGGTCTTCTCGCAGCAGCCCGGACAAAAATGAGAAGGTTTGTAAGACTATCCTTTGTGATAGGATACGGTCCTAAGGTGTGGAATCCAGCTTTGGCAATTTTTTCCGGGAATAACTCTCGCTGATCAGGTGCTATTGGAAGAGGAGTAGAAATGACTTTGGCCCTCTGGGAATACCGCACAAACATAACCATTTTGCCATCGATTGATACTCCGATTGCTTTTTCAAGAAAAGCCTCTTCTTGTGGACGGTGTTTTATAGATTCTTCTAAAAGATATCTTTGAAGTTGTTTCTTGGCCTCTCTTTGGCCGGGCGCCGTTGCCAATTTACCTGGTACTTTATATTCAATGATCAGATACCCATACACTGCATCCATCTTTGCTCTAAGGGCGGTCGCTTTTTCATAGGCAACAATGTCAATGTCTATTCCAATATCCTTAAAAGATCTTCTCAGGATTGGCTCAACACGCATCTTTAAATCTTCCTCAGTGCGAGCCTCTGAGGCAGCCGAACGGATTTCATCGGCAATGCGTGCCGTGTTTATCTGCCAGTACTCTTTTTTTGCAGTCATTGGGAGTGCAGGGAAAAGCGTGACTTTACAATTTTACAACAGTTTAATAATCTTGGAGAAAACTGTCAATGTGAATTTTTGGGCAGAATTGTAGCGGCGTCGTTTATTGATAAGGGCATATATGATTTCGTCGGCAGTGAATGCCGACGCCGAGCTTCCTGCTTATTCCATGCCTGCTTCCTGCAGGTTGGCGACGATGACGAGGACATATTCTTGGGGGTGAAGGTATTTTTTCGCAACCCGGAGCACTTCTTCCCGCGTGACGGATCGGATAAGGGAAGGGTACTTTTCAGGATAATCGAGGCCTAAGCCGTAGTACTCCACCTGGGTGAGAAAACTAGCCAGCTTCGACTGGGTGTCAAACCGCATTGGAAAACTGCCGATGAGATATTTCTTGGCCCCCTCCAGTTCTTTATCCGAAACGAGTTCCTTTTGCATCCGCTCCATCTGTTGGAGTGAGAGCGAGATAACCTCCTTTGCAGAGGAATTTTTCGTCTGGAGGACGACCTGGAAAGAACCTGGATATTTTCCGGGATCGAAAAAGCTTGCGACAGAATAGGCCAGTCCCCGCTTGTTTCTGATCACCTCCGTCAGGCGAGAGGCAAAACCTCCGCCCCCGAGAATATAGTTCATGACCGTGAGGGCATAAAAGTCAGGATTCTCCCGGGTGACACCGGCGTTGCCGAGGATGACGTTGGCTTGAGTGATCGGCCGGTCGATCTTCACTGTCTTCTGCGCTTTTTCAAACTCGACTATAAAAGGCAGCGTGGGGATTTCACCCACAGTCCATTTTTCAAGACGGGGCACAAGTCTCGTCTTAATCTCCTCATGGGTCATGTCCCCCACAACGGTCAGAATGGCGTTGTTGGGATGATAATAGGAACGGTAAAATCGGACGACCTTTTCCCGCGTGAGCCTGGGAACGGATTCCTTCGTCCCTAAAACAGGATGGGCGTAAGGACTGTTGAGAAAAAGGGCCTTCTGAAAGGCTTTTTCAGCAACCTCTTCGGGCTGATCTTCTTCCGATTGAATCGCTGCCAACGTCCTTTCCACTTCTCTACGGATCTCCTCGTCAGGAAAAATAGGTTGAGTGAGGGCCTCCATGAAGAGATCAAGCCCTTTGTCCAGATCCTTCTTCAAAATCCGGAGGCTAAGTGTCGCATAGTCCCTTCCAGAAGAGGCATTGAGAGAAGCCCCCATAAAATCGAGTTCCTCGTTGATCTGATTGATCGTGTGGTTTGATGTTCCGTGAAGAAGCCCTCTCGCGGTTAGGTATGCCAGACCCTCTTCTCCGGAAGGATCTCTCCGAGATCCCGAGTCGATGAGGAGTTGTAATGTAACAAACGGCAGGGAATGTTCCTCAGAAGCGAGAAGAATAAGATGATTTGGAAGAATCATTCTCTGGACCGGGGGCATGGCCCGGAGGTTGCCATCCGGCAGACCCATCCAGAGAAGGAAAAAAGTGAGAATCAGGAGGAGGTATTTGGGTTTCGGATTGCGGAACGCCGATTGCGGAATCAAAAATCTAAAGACTGAAAGCATGATTTTTTCCCTTTCCTTTGTCTGGAACGTCGACTTCCTCCCTGTCCAGCGCACGGTCTATTGGTCGTCTGGACCGGGGCGGGCAGGGAGATCGAGTGTAGAGGTTCCTATCTAATCATTCTTTCTTTGGTCGGAGATCCTTCTGGGGCAGGCTTTCCTTCTTTGGGCGGAAGAGGAATGAGAATGCCCACTGTTCGATTATCCGGGATCAGATATTTTTTTGCAACCCGCTGGATCTCTTCGGGCGAAACTTTTCGAACGGAAGGAAGGTAGTTATCAATCGCCCTCCATGTCAGGGCAATCTCATGCTGGGCGAGTAGCAGGCCCTGGTAGAAAAGGGAATCCTGGCCAAATATAAAGGAAGCTTCAATCTGATTCTTTGCCTTTTCCAGTTCGTGCGCCCCCACGAATTCTTTTTTCAGTCGTTCCACTTCCTGATCCAAGGCTTTCTCCACTTCGGCCACCTCTTTGCCCGGCAGAAGTTCTGCTGAAAGATAGAAGAGACCCGGATCCCGGGAGAGAAGAGACTGATCTGCGTCCACACTTAGGACAAGCCGTTTCTCCCGTACAAGACTCTGGTATAACCTTGAACTTTTTCCTGCTGAGAGCAGCGAAGCGATCACTTCGAGAGCGTAACTATCCTGCTCTCGAAGGTTGGGGACATGATATCCCATCACGATATAAGGAAGCTGAGCCTCCTTCTTCATAAAGACTCTCCGCTCACCTGTCTGCGTTGGGTCCACATCTTTTTCCTGGCTCGGCGCGATCCCCTTTGGTATCGAGCCAAATGCCTTTTCAATTTTCGGAAGCAGTTCTTGCCTCTTGAAATCTCCTACCACGATGAGAATGGCATTGACAGGGTTGTAATAAGTTCTGTAGTGAGCTTTTAGGTCCTCCAGTGTAAACCCCTCGATATCTTCTTTCCATCCAATCGTGGGCCAGTGATAGGGCGAGGTCAGAAATGCCGTGGCCTCCATATGCTCCTGGAGGTTGGCTTGGGGGTTATCCTCTGTGCGGAGCCTCCGTTCTTCCATGACCACCATTCGCTCGGTCCGGAAGTCCTCCTCCCGGAGAAGAAGGTTCTGCATCCTATCCGATTCCAGATCGATTGAGACCTGGGATCGGTCTGCGCTGATATTTTCGAAGTAAGCCGTATAGTCACGGGAAGTAAAGGCGTTGTCATTTCCACCGTTCTCCTGGATGATTTTTGAAAAGTCCTCAGGGCCGACCTTCTCCGTTCCCTTGAACATCATATGTTCGAGCATATGGGAAAGACCTGTCTTTCCCCACGCCTCGTTCCGAGATCCAACGCGGTACCAGACCTGAAAGGTGACAAGAGGCGCTTTATGATTTTCAAGAAGGATCACCTTCAGGCCGTTGGGCAGAACGGTTTCAAAGACATTCTCCTTCAATCCCGCTTCTGAAATCGTTGAGAAAAGAAGAGAGAGGAACAGGAAAAGAAAAATTGTTCTGGTTCGCAAATGACGTCTCAATTTTGGCCTCCGTTCCTATAAATCCTCAGCTTTAGACGTGCAAGGACCTCACACAAAGATCACCAACAAATGATGAAAAATAAATGGGTCAAACCCTGTATTTTACACCCGCAAAGACATTATATTGGGCTCGCGCTGTTTAAGATGGTTGTCTATAGGATTATGTGAATTATACCAAACCTTTCCCGAGAACACATCATTTAATTTTGGAAAGAGAGTGGTTACCACATTTTTAGTGGCCAGTTTGTATTTTTATTTCCGATTTTTCTGAGAGGATGCCCTTTCTTACGTAAATGGGGCGAACCATTTTCCTTATGAGCGGAAGTTTCCTGGCGAACAGGAAGGAACCTAAAATGCATGAGGCTCCCCCGATGATTAAGGTATTGGACGCTCCGATTCTGGCCGCCAGGCTGCCTCCAGCCAGGCTTCCGAAAGGGGCCATCCCCATGAATGCCATCACATAAAGGCTCATCATCCGGCCCCTCTTATCCTCATCCACCACGGTCTGGATGATCGTGTTACTCGACGCCATTTGAACCATCATGCCGAAACCGATGACCAACAAGAGAAACAATGAGAGCCACAAGGCATGAGAAAGGGAAAAAGAGATCAGTCCAATTCCAAAGATTCCGGCAGCGATCACAATGATTTTTCCCAGTCCAAGCACACTTCTTCGGGAGGCGAGGAAAATGGCCCCGATGACAGCGCCCACGCCGATCGCTGCCATCAAAAAGCCGTAGGTCTGTGATCCGCCATGAAGGATGTTTTTAGCGAAAACGGGCATGAGGATTGTAATCGCCATTCCCACCATGCTAATCCATCCAAGAAAAAAAAGAACGGACCGGATGGGCGGGAAGCCAAAGGCGTAGGCGAAGCCTTCTTTGAGCTCGTTTAAAATATGGTGCCTCTCGGATGGCCCTTTATGGAAGGTCACCTTCATGGCCAACAGAGCGATGATCACGGCAAGAAAACTGAGGCCGTTGAAGAAAAAACACATCCCTTCTCCCAGGATGGAGATGAGTACGCCAGCGACGGAGGGTCCCACCAGCCTTGCGCCATTAAAGAGGAATGAGTTCAGAGCGATGGCGTTTCCCAGATCCTCTCTCTTTTCCACCATTTGGACGACGAATGCCTGACGAGTGGGCATATCAAAGGCGTTCACGAATCCGAGGAAGAAGGCAAGAATGATAAGATGGTGGACGGCGATGACGCCTGTGAGAGTCAGAGCAGCCAAAATAAAGGCCTGTACCATGGCCAGGGACTGGGTGGCAATCAGGATGCGGTGACGGTTCCACCGGTCTGAAAGGACGCCGGCAAAGGGGGAGAAGATGAAACTGCAAATCTGGCTTGAAAATCCGATGATACCAAGAAGGAAGACTGAATTTGTCAGGCGATAAACCAGCCAGCTCATTGCAATCTGCTGCATCCAGGTGCCGATCAAAGAGATACCTTGACCGCCGAAAAAGAGGCGATAATTTCGCGAATAGAGAGCCCGGAAGATCAGGCTTAACCCTTTTGGATCATTCATATGGATTTTCGTAAATTAAATTTTCGACCACTGCGGAACCAGACTGGCATCATCTCCCCAAGAATGTTCCGGAAAATAAGGGGACGGACGTTCGCGATAGCGCTCCGTCCATAGGTGAATCTCGTGCATGAGGAGGGCATACATGACTGATCGGACAGGCAAGCCTCCACCATCGAAGGAACAGCTCTTGGCATTGACCCTGTGGTTTGCTAATGAATCAGCTTGCCTATCCTGGACCACCTGACCTTGTCCAACAGACTTTCAGCAGTCCGATCCCATGAAAAATAGATGATCAGAGCCTTTCCCAAAACAGCATTCACATGGAGGAATCCCCAGAAACGGCTGTCTTCGCTGTTGTCGCGGTTATCGCCTAAGACGAAGATGGAATCCTTCGGAACAACGATCGGACCGAAATTTTCCATCCTTTGCAGATAACCTCTCGGGAAATCGTTCGTCACAAAGTGTCCCCATGGATCATCGATCGACCTGCCATCGATATATATTTTATTATGGATGATCTCCACTTTTTCCCCCTCTGTTCCGATCACTCTCTTGATAAAATCCTTTGATGGATCGAGCGGAAAAATGAATACGATCACATCCCCTCGCCGGGGTTTCTTGAATTGAAAGAACTTGATATTCGTGTAGGGAATTCTTATCCCGTAAACAAATTTGTTCACCAGGAGGTAGTCTCCTACCAGGAGTGTGGGTTCCATGGAACTCGACGGAATTTGAAAAGCCTGCACCACAAAGGCCCTGATAAAAAGAGCGATCAGGACCGCAACAATTAGCGGCTCTAAATAGTCTTTGATAAATCCTTTCTTCTGCATTTCCCCTGGCCTCCGTTATCGATCCAATAAACTCCGGTCCGCTCGTTAGTTTTTTTCAACGTTCTTTTTTAACTCGGTGAGGCCTTTTCATTCAAGTCAAAATGGTGACATTCCCCGCAGAACGTAGGCACATAATGGTCTTTCTTGTCTTCGTGGCAGGTGAGGCAGGTGTCACGGGCAATGACCTTCCATGTGTGTGGCAGATGGCACGTGGTGCACGACGGCGTCGAATGTCCATTGATTTTATGCAACCCTTTGAGACTCTGGTGGCAGGATTTGCAATTGACCATAGGCACAACTTCCGCTTCCTGAAGATGGCATGTTTTGCAAGCCATCTTCATCATGGGAGCCGAAGTATCGATTCTGTGGCAGGAGATGCAGTCCAGTGGCGGGCGGTAGCCTGCCCGGTGGCAAAGGCTGCAGAGGATCCTCTCGTGGGCTCCCTTAAGCGGCCAGGGGTGCCAGGGCTCCGAACTCGTCGAGGCAGTGGCTCCGAGGGGAAGGAGGGGCCCGCGCTGTGGCATCGTGTGGCACACCGAACACGTACTGGTCAGCACCTTTCCGGATTGGTTCACATGGTTGTTATCATGGCACCTGAAGCACCCGGGCCAGTTCCGGTGGCCAATATCGTTGGGGTAAGTTGTCCAGTTTACCTTCATCGTGGGAAAGACGTTGCGACTGTGAATGGAGAAAATCGTATTGACTGCCTGTGTGACCTCAGCTCTCTGACGTTTAAGAACATCCGGGTAATACTTGGTGTAATATCCTTCGATGAACAGACGCATTTCGTCCTGGACTTTATCAGGATCCTTGTAATTTTTCACCAATGCATCCAGGGCAAGCTTCTTGATCCAGGGCAGTCTGTGTGAAATGAGGCCGGCTCCCATCGCCTTGTCCACAGCCGTTTCGGGCGGAAGGAAGACGTGCGAAGGCCGGTTGTGACAGTCCATACAGTCCATGAGGTTAGACGGGAGCTTTTCAAGCTCCTCATCCGTGAGTTTTGCTCTTTGGTCTCTGTAAACCATCATGGATCCGTCAGCCGAAACCACTTTAACCCACGGGATGTGCTGATGCGCAGGGTCTGTCGCTTTGAAATAGACTTTTTCACTAATAATCATGTGCCAGTGAATTCCGGCATTCTCACCGAGATTAGGCGTTCCGCCCCCGGTCTTCACCAGGAGGCTGATCTGCTCGGGGGTATTTTTCTCGCTGTACCGGAAATAGGGATTTTGGATCAGTTGTGCCCCGTAGAACTTCTGCGGCCAGTGACATTCGTCACACGTTTCCCTTGCAGGACGCAGGCTCTTGATAGGCACCGAAATGGGCCTCGGATAGGTATGAAAAACTGTGGCGAAGACTTGTGGAACCCCGGAGATTTTTGCTTTCACGTACCAGGAAACCCCTGCTCCCACGTGGCAATCTACGCAAGGAACCCGGGCATGAGGACCGTTCAAGTAAGCCGTATACTCTGGCTTCATCACCGTATGGCACAATCTCCCGCAAAACGTGTTGGAGTCCGTGAAAAGGTAGGCATTGTAATTGACGAAGGCGAACAGAATTCCGAGAAGAGAGCCGCCTGTTAGTACAACCCCGAATCTCTTCCGGTGACGGGGGTTGTTCAGGTCGAGCGTTGGAAAGGGTAATGCCTCCACGGCTCCGAGACGTCGTCGTCGCCGACTTTCTCGAACCAACCCGTAGACGAAGATAAAAATCCCCCCTGTCAAGAAGGCGGGGAAGATAAGATATGTGAAAATGCCGACGTAAGGGCTTGGCGCCTTCAAGGCAAAACTCAGCAGAAGGAAAAGGAGGATCAGCACAAGGCTGACCAGGATGATCATGCCCCCAAAGTAACTGACCGTGTTGCGGTAAAACCGTCTTTCTATCTTCTTGTCCACGGTATTTGCTCCTTTAAGAAATCGTCTTAAAGTTGTTGCCAAAATCTTTTCACCAGCGCTACCTTAACCGTATCATTTATTAGGCAAACAACCATAACCGAAAGAACGACAACCGAAAGTGCTGCCGCTGGAGTGATCGGGGCGATTCCTGGCAATCCGAGGACTGAAATGAGAAAGACGAGGACTAAATCGCCCGCAATCGCCAGAAGCAAGAACTGACTTGGTCTGGAATTCCAAAAATGTTTTCGCTCCCTGATGATGAGCAGGTCGAGCAATTCCACGTAGATAAGCATTTGAAATGTAAACGTATGAAGTTGCCCAACATTACTGAATAACCCAAAATAGGAAGACCCTATGTAAAGAAAGAACATCAGCTCGGCGATCACCAGGATTCCAAGAAATAAGGCGACCTTTACAAGGCCTGTGATGTTCCAGGTATCAGGCCTCCCGGAGTACCGGACATTATCCGTAGAAATCGACAAGGTGACAAAATCGGTGAGGAAGAGGAGAAGGATCATATGAAGCGCAGAGATGATGTACTGTCCGGTGAGAAGAAAGGCCAGGACGACAAAAACAGTAATCTGAAACGTTTTGATGACCTTATTTAAAATCCAGGTAAGGATCCTCTGATAGGTCATTCTTCCCATCTTTACCAGGTCCACGATACCCTCCAGCCCCTCCGTCGTAAGAACAGCACTGGCCGCCTTTTTCGCCACGTCCGTTGCATTGCTTACAGCGATTCCTACCTCAGCCTGTCTCAAAGCCGGGGCATCGTTCACCCCATCACCGGTCATGCCAACGATATGTCTTCCTTTCTGGAGACTCTTGACGATCAGGAATTTGTCTTCTGGATAAATTTCAGCGAAACCGTCACTTTCTTCTACAAGCTTAGATATTTTATCCTCTGTACTCTTTTTCAAGTCTGATGTTCTTGTTATTGCGTTTCCTAGGCCAAGTTCCTTAGCCACTTCCTTGGCAATTGGCAAGGCATCACCGGTCAACATCTTTACATTGAGGCCTAGATCTTTTAGTTCACGTATCAGTTTGGAAGAATCTGCCCTTGGCTTGTCGTAAAGAAATGCGACACCCACCAATTCGATATTATCTTCTCGAGTACCTTGGGCTACAGCAATGGCCCTGTAACCTTTAGCTGACAAGCTTTCCCCTCTCTCTTCTAGGGCTAATAATTGATTTTTAGAGTTTTTACATAAAGGTACGATCGTGTTGACCGCTCCCTTTAATACAAAAAATTGTTTTTCATCTTTTTCAATGATCGCTTCTGTTCTTCGGGTGGAAGGATCGAAGGGAACGAATTTTTTCTGTAAATAACCCTCTAAAGAAAGGCGAGAATCTTTAGTGGCCGACAGGAAAGCTAAGTCTATCGGGTCTTGATTTGCCTCCTGTGAGGCTAAGGCACCATAGAGGATTACATCCTTCTCACTAAATTTATCGACGACCATCTCTTTTTCCACAGAGAGTTTGTTCATCGTCATGGTGCCTGTCTTATCCGCGCAGACAATATTCATGGTAGCGGCATCTTCAATCGCGCTGAGTCGTGTAATGAGTATTCCTTTCTTCATCAGTTCTAAAGAACCCAGGGCCATGCTGATGGTGAACATGGTCGGCAAGGCCACAGGTATGGCTGACACCATCAGGACAACGGCCAAGGGGAGAATTCCGATAAGACTCATACCTTTTACCGCTGTAAAGACGAGGGCAACTGAAAGGAAGGAACTGACGATGATCACCAGCCATTTCACAACCCTGGAAGTCACTTCCTCCATGTGCAACTTTGGTTTTGCGACCTGAACGAGTTCCACAGTCCGTCCAAAGTAAGTTTTTGTCCCTGTCGAGGTAACAATTCCGGTAACCTCTCCTCTTCTAACAATAGACCCGCCATAAAGAACCTCATTCGCCTTCTTTTCGATCATTTGAGATTCACCTGTCAGAGACGACTGATCGACCCCTACGTTTCCCTCTGCCACTTTACTGTCTGCGGGAATAAAATCCCCCGCTCTCAGTCTGATCACATCTCCGGGAACGAGTTCTCTTGCTGGAATGAGAATCCAATTTCCATTTCTCTTCACCCTCGCATTGACTTTCAGTTTTTCTTTGAGAAGTTCGAGAGCCGCATTCGCTCTCTCTTCTTGAAGAAAACCTAAAATAGCATTAAAAACTATGAGACCTATCACCACATACATCTCAAAAAATTTTCCCAGAGCCCCTTCTAATCCGGCTGTTATTTCAAGCATCCAGGGTGTGACACCCCAGAATTTTTTGAAGAACCCGAGCGTTCGGCTCTTTTTCTTTTCAGGGACTTCATTGTAGCCATATTCCTTTAGCCTTTTTTGGACTTCGTCTAAACCTAACCCTTTTTCTAAATCCATCTTAAATGCCCTTTTCGATATCCGAGGCTATCACAATCCCAGGTCTTTCTTCTTTTCTTCAAACTCCTCTTTGTTGATTTCACCCTTTGCATACCTTATTCTCAGGATTTCTAAGGCGGAATCCGTCTCCCTGGCCTTGCAGTTCTTGTGCCTTGTCGAAACCATCAGCCATCGGATCAAGAAAAGGATTGCGACAACCACAGCGATCCAAAAAAGACCTATCAGTATGATTGAAAACAATCCACCGTGATATTCCCAACCCCACATCCGTGGACCCATCCCACCCGAACCAGGCGGTTGGAAGGCTCCTCTAAACAATGTGATCATCGTATTTACGTCTCTCCTGTCTTAGGTTCGTTTATTGGAGATGAAGGGGAAGGTCTCTCGACCTGCCTTCATCTGATCTGCCCTCGAATTTCTCCTTCCGAGTGCTTTTTGGTTTGAATATTGACGTAGGCCTCCCCTGCCTCAATGAGTTGGATCAGAGACTTGACGGCTTTTCCTTTTAACGGGCCGATCAGCAGATATGGCTCCACCTTGCCTTCGACAAAAAGGGTGCCGCTGATATTTTCTTTCTTCGGCTCGGCAAAAAGGCCCGCCACAGGCGGACCCTTCTCACCCTTGTTGCCCCTATGGATATAGCCGGCAGTGATATCCTTGATGTGTGAAATAGTGAGCCTGTAGGTCAACGTGTCACCAGTGCCACTGATCTGGAATTCGGCCTCGCCTTCAGCCTCGGTGTTTACAAAGGGCACTTCCTCACTTCCTGAGAGTTTGGCCCTGAAGGTGCGTTCACCAGATGATGACCTATCAGCGGCCACTCCAAGAAAAGCAAGAAGAATGATGAATAGAAAAATAAAGAACAGACCGAGAAGAGAAAACTTGAGGAGTCTTAAGTTTGTCAACCTTACCCCCCTTTCTTTAACGGATCATCTACGAGTTTCAGGGTGCAGGCTTCACCCTCAAAATGAGTCCTTCCACCCCCTCAATCACGACCTTCTGGCCAGCCTGGAGGGGCTGAGAGGAAACAGCGCGCCAGATCTCACCTTGATAGTCTACCTCAGCCTCGCCCTCTTTCAGGCTGACCACAACTGCCTGATCGCCGATCATTGCTCTTTTGCCAATGACTGGTTGTTGGCGCTGAGACTGTATGATTTTCCAGTAGATGGCAAGGGAGATAACTATCCCTATCACATACAGCGGTAAGGCTATCTGCCACGATAGAAAGAGGAATAGAATCCATCCGAGAAGCACAACAAGCAAAAGCAGATGATGCATAATAAACTCCTAATGAGAAATGTGAATAATAAGAATTATTTTTTGTATAAGCCTCCTCCCACAAGACAGCATAGGAGTAACTCCAGGTGCCCTGCGACCAATGAACCCAACCAGATGTGCATCGTCAATTCGAGAGTGTTCATGTTTATCCCGAGCATTCAGGCGTTGCCCTTGTCGACTCATCCTTTACGAAGCAGAGGGAGAAGGACAATGCCGATAAAGTCTTGAAGAAAGTGCATCACAATGGGAGCAATTAAGCTCTGCCGCCAAATGTAGACGAGGGCAAAGACTAACCCCATAACGCCGACAGTCACAACCCCCGCCGATCCCTCATAGCCGTGTCCGAGTGAAAAGATTGCCGCCGACAATAGTACAGCCGCAGCTGGGCTTGAAGTGATTGCTTTCAGGCGCAGGATGAGGTAGCCACGGAAGATGGTTTCCTCAGCCAGAGCAACGATCACCACCAATACGAAGGCCAACAGAAATTCTGCCATGCCTCTGGCAGCTAAGAATGAGGGCAGGGGCGTCGATGGAGTAGAGAGCCCCATTGCCCGCAAGGCGCTTTCGAACAACCCGGCAGCAAAGAAGAGGGGAATGTAAAGCCCAATACCCAGAGCGATCTCTTTCCGTGCGTTTCTGGATGTCCAGCCAATCGAATTGGCGGGTTCGCCATTTCGCCAGACAAAGAAGAGAATCAGGCTTCCCAGGGCAAGGTCCCGCAGGATGGTCGCAATGGCTACGATCACAAAGCTCAAGCTTCCCTGCTTAATTGCAAAAAATGAAAGGACCATGGACGGAACGATGAGGAAAAGGAAGACAGAGATCTCAACAAGCTGCTCTTTCCGGTTTACTTTAGTGATATCGCTGCCGTCAATCAATGAAAATACCTTTCCCGGTTCCTACTTGCTTTTTGATTCTTCCAGCATCTTGGTAATGTATTGATATAGCCTCTTGGCTTGCGCGTCAGAGATTTTTTCCGGAGGGAAAGGCGGCATATCACCTTTTGGGTCTCGCAGATAGGCGCGGAAAGTATTTAAGTCGGATAACTGGAGAGCATTTAAAATGTCCTCTCCATGGGGGTGACAATCGTTGCAATTTATGGCAAATAACTTCTCTCCGACCATAAACCTCATTGGAACCGTGAGCGGTCTCCCTTCCCCTTCAAAAACCAGTTGACCGCCAAAATATCCAATGACTATTACTGTCAGGAAGCAAAGCGTGTAAATGACCAGCATCCCCTTTGTTTCTTTTTTGGCCTTGCGGCCTACCATTAAAGCGATCACCAGCAGAACGATAAGCACTCCGGAGAGAACCAGCTTTATTTTGATGGGAAACAGCCAGGCGCCCTCGTAGAAATGTTGCCAATCGGTGTAGCCGAATAGGATCGTTGGAAACAAGAAAACGAAGGCAAGAAGAATGATGCGATTGTACGCCGATTGTGGCAGGACAGTACGCCGAAACAGTAAAGCAATCACGGCGAAAATAAATGCCCCGATGACCAAGCCCATGGGAATATGGGTCAGAGCAGGGTGGATCGGGTGGTTATAGCCAATTTTTTCGAGCGTGTCGTACAGAAATTCGATCATGTCTGCTCCTTCTTCAAATTCATATTGAGGAAGCTAAAATGCTCGAGGAAGAGGGTAAAACCGTCTCTTCTAATTTTTCGCTTCCAGCTCAGAAAATCTTTTCTCCATCTGGGCCATTTTGTCTTGCATCCTTTTCATCTCTTCTTCTGAAGCCGTGCCCTTTTCCATCATATTGGACATATCCATCATCTGCCGTGACATGTCCCTCATTATTTCAAACATCATTTTCCTGATGTCCGGGGGCGCCGTCTCCTTCCTGATCATATTTGGCATCTTTCCCATCATTCCTGACATTCGATTCATCATCTCCGTCATCTTGTTCATCATTTCCTTCTGCCCCATCAGTCCACGACCCTTTTGCGCTCTTTGACCGACCATCTGTGCATAGCTGTAGGAAATGAGCAGGCCCAAAATCAAACCAATCAAGAGTACCTTTTTCATCCTCGCCTCCGTTGAGTTCGTTAGGCTTTGTTTTCAAATTAAAGGTGGACAGATGAGGGAAAACGCTATTTTAAATTCTCCCATAGATTAGGGGGAAATAAATGGGTTTAAATGTGTATTTTAGGTGCGGAAACACTGTATATTCGGCTATAGAAATCGATTTAGCTCCTCAGGAGAAACTAAGTTTCTCACGGACGTTCGCTTCGATCTTGATAAATGTGGCATTCGCTGTAGCCAATGTAAAATTCGGACTGAGGGCAAATATGACAAATGTGACGGAGAAAGAAAGGTAGAGTCGGTTGACGGATTTCATTTGCTCATTTTGTATTCTCTTTATTCATCATCATCTGACTTTCTTTGATCATCATATCGCCCACATTCTTAAGCATATCCCCTTCCTTCATCAGCAGAGCACCTTCCTTTAACATGAGTTCTCCCCTTTCCATCATATGATCCTCCATCATCTTCAGGCCCTCTCTCACCACTTTATCTCCTTCTTGCCAGATGGTTTCTCCTTTGCTTTTAAGCTGGGTTCCCTTCCCCATGAGATCTCCTTCCTGCAACCACCAGTCTCTTTTGCTGATCTTCCCCTCCATCATCTCCATTCCTGCTTTCATGATTTTGTCGCCCTCGTTTATCAGGGTCTTGCCATGGTCAATCATCATCCGGCCCTTTTCCATCCATACCTTCCCTCGTTCTGCCATCATCCCCTTGCTTGTTAACCCTTCTCTCGGCTGTGCATAGCTATAAGAAGGAAGTAAAAATAAGATACAGAAACTTAATAGAAGTCTGGGTGACATCCTAAACCTCCTCCTTTCCCCATATGATCGATATCATATGGCAAAGCAATGCGTTCACGGGCCGATTTGTTTAATCTCCATCATGACACATCTTTTGCCGTCTATCATAATTTCGTCGCCGTCGCAGACATAGCTCTTGAGGAGCTGAATTTTTGAAGACGGTTGGACAGCGCAATTCTGGACATCAAAACGGACGAAGGGCACCGATCCAGCATAAAGGATGACCGTGTTCGTTCCTTCCAGGGAAAAATTGCTGAAATATCCTATATCCGTGCATCCAGCCGAGCTCAGACCTGGAAGAAGAAAAAAAATGATAAAACACAACGGAAAGAATATCTTCTTTTTCATCCCATTAACCTCCTTCGATTTTAAACTGGAACATTTAACGACATCACCTTCGAGTTTATTTGAGAATGATCGAAGATGTAAACGGGGTGGATATGGTATTTTCTTCTCAGAAATGTCTTATTTCACGGGTTCTTATCATCCTCGTAAGCAAGAAGCCGTGGCTCAACGCCCGTTCCGCATTGATTCTTGTTCAACAAGATCTGCTCGTTTTGAAACATTGGTTTTCTATTTTGGCCAGGCGTCCCCGCGATCTCGAACGCCGGTCACGGAAGGACCACATCGAAATCCATTTCTTTGCTGCCAAGAAGGCCTTTCCTTAAGACTCGCACCCTTACCTTCTCGCCTTTCTTACGGGCGAGGAGATCTATTTTCACATCGTCAATCGTGCGTATGGGAGTGTGATCGATGGCGAGGAGTGTGTCCCCGACCTTCATCCCTGCCTTTTCCGAAGCGCTCTCTTGAGGAAAACCGGCAATCTCCACTTTTCCCGCCTCTTCCTTCAAAAAAACCATGAGCATTGGGGAAGTGACGCCAGGGATGACGCCGGGAAAAAGAACGAAGTCTGCAATCCCTTTTTCAAGATCAGCGTTATTCAGGATAGTGGTATAATCGTATCCATTTCGTCTCGCTGTCCTCTTGGGGATACCAGAACCATAGGCAAGATGTCCACTGCCTGCAAGAACTATCATCTGGTCGTGTGGATGAGTCCTTAAGAACTGATCGACAGACTCTGCCATGGTCTCATCCCATAAGATCTGGGCCTGATAGAAGAAGTCAAAATTGCTCGTCTTAAAGTTCTCGACGTCCCGATGCTCCAGAAAGACCTTTTTCAGCCTCTCCTTGTAGGCCTCATCCGAAAAGTCCATCTGGGAAGGGATCCACTTCCTCTCCTCTTCTGACAGGGAATCGAGGCCGCTCCGGAAGACCTTATCGACGACCTCCTGCGGGATATTGAGGGCGATCACGGGGATGTTCTCTGATCTTGCGTAGAGCAGAATAGGTCTGTAAAGGTGATAGTCGAATCCCCATCGTTTGAAGTATTCCGTTCCTTTCAAGAATTCTGCTTCAGCAATCTTGCCTCCAATGTAGTCGTCCAGCACTTTCTGGAAAGGTCTCTGGAACATCTCCATGCCGATGGCAATGCGCCTTCCTCTTTTGTGAAGGTCTTTGATGATTTCAAGCTCCATCACGTGGTCGGGAAACAGGTAGTGCGTTTCGCCGACATAGATGATCTTTTTGCTGGCCCCATAGGCCATGATATCGGGCAACGTCTTCAGGGTGGAGATCTCTACGGCGACCGCTTTCCCGAGAAGCTCTTCCGTTATCCCCCGTGTGCTCTGATCAATTTCCTTGTAAACGTTGACACCGTGATCAAACGCGACCGCACTGTACTTCCCGTAGTGAAAGATCTTTTGAAAGGCGGCATCGACCTCTTCTTTCGAGCGGGCGTTGAAAATCCCGACCACCTTCCAGCGGTTCCAGGGGTTTTCTTTCATCAGCACGCTAAATCCGCCCCGGACGACAATGCTCCCGTAAAGCCTCGTCACCACAGGATTGTCTGCCCCCAAAATCAAAAGGCTGGAGGTTGCGGGTTCTATGTATTTTATCCGGTCCGGCTGGCTCAGGCTGGCTCCTTTTCCCTTCAATCCGCCCACGACCTGTTCGTAGACCTCCGCCCCCGAAGGAGGAAGGACGATGACTCTTTTCTCATCTCCGATAAGCCGGGCGATGACAGGAGGAAATTCGTCAATCGAGAGCATCCTTGCGAGATCGTAGTCTTCATCTACGGAAATCCTGTCAGGGGCATCGTCTACGACCATCTTCAACTGTTCTTTCTCCCCTTGAAGATGAAAGACGGTCGTTGCCTTACCTAAGTGAGAATAGACGGCTACAGGTAAGTCGAGTATAAAGACTCTTCCCTTCTGAATTACCGTGAAGGACACTTCAAATTTAGCTCCCGACGGTTTGACCTTCACCTCTACGAGATGGAGATCAGGAAGACCCTTTTCGTCGATCCACTGGCTAAAAAACCAGCCCAGATTCTTCTGGTAGAATTTCTCAAAGGCCCTGCGGATATCTTCCCACGAAGCTTTTCTGAAGCGATTTTGCTCGACGAAATATCTGATCGCTTCAGAAAAGCGTTCTTCACCCACCATTCTTTTGAGCATCCGGAAAACCATCAAGGCCTTACCGTAACCAATCGCCTCGGATGCCTCGTCTGCTCTGTTTATGAACTCCCTCAAGGGAAATTCATTTTTCTCGTTGACATAGCTCTGATAGCTGATAAGCATCCCTTTTCGGTATTCGACTCCCCGCCCCTTCTCTTCCTCGTAAAGATGGTCGGCAAGGAAGGTCGTCAATCCTTCTGCCCAATTGCCCTTTTTGTAATCGATATAGACGAGGTTCCCAAGCCATTGGTGGAGGATCTCATGGCCCAGAGACGTCTCCGGGATGAAAGGTAGCCTCACCACCACCTGACCGAGAAGGGTGTAGGTGGGCATGGAGTATCCCGTCGGCAGGAAGTTTTCGACGATGGAGAATCGTTTGTATGGAAAACTGCCGATCAGATGATCATACAGTTCCAAGTAGTGCTTTGCGTGTTCGATATAGGTCTTTACGAGGTCGAGATCTTCCGGGAAAAAATAAGCGAAAATTTCTACTCTGCCAAAATGGTCTTTTACTATTTTGTACCGATGGGTTGCAATGAGGCTCATAGAATCAAGCGGATGCGGAAAATCAAAAACAAAAGCGGTTTTCCCGTCATTCACAGTCTTCTTGATGGTTTCCGCTTCGGAGACAGCCTCGTACCCATCGGGCAGTGTGGCCGTAAGATGGTAGCGGCACATTTGCCGGGGCTTTGGATACCACGTTCCCGTCAGAAATATCCCCCTGCCGCTGATGACACTTGCGGGTTGCTCTCCCGGAAAGCCGGGAGAGAGCTCTTTGAAAACACCCTCGAACCCGATGTGGAGCATGCCCTCACGAGAGGAGAGGATTCTCAGGGTCCCCTTTTGAACCGTAATATTCAGGTACTCTTTATCGAGGATTATATAAAGGAGGTTCAACTCCCCCTTGTCGAGGGTTATCTCCTGCCCTTTCTTTACCGGAATGGTCGCGACACCTTCGATTCTGGAAGCCTGGATGTCGAAGAAGACTTCGATGGTATAGTCCTGAAGGCCCTCTCCGGGCTGCTCCAGGCCGTATGTAATATTGGGCAGGATCAGCAAGGAGATCAGGAGAAATCGTCTCAAACTTTTTTCAAGTGGCTTTCTCATCTTCCCGACGCAGCCCATGAGAACCCCGCTTCACTGTGCTCTACCTGCTACGAGCAATCAAGGCGTTTGCAGCCTTAACGGCCATATTGCTGGGAATAGTGAAGCCGATCCCTTCAAAACCCCCTGACTCCGTAGCAATAGCGGCATTGACACCCACTACCTCCCCGTAAAGGTTTAAGAGAGGTCCACCGCTGTTTCCTGGATTGATGGCTGCATCGGTCTGAAGAAAATCCTGATAGCTGGTCGGGTCGGTTACTGCCCGACGATGTTTAGCGCTGATAATCCCCTGCGTAACCGATTTCTCAAGGGCACGAGGAGCTCCGATCGCCACCACCCACTCTCCCACCTCCACTTTGTCCGAATCTCCAAAAGTGACATGAGGGAGGCGTTCGTTGGTTGAAATGCGTATCACCGCCAAGTCCGTTTTCGGATCCCCTCCTACGAGTTTCGCAGGATGTTTGCTTCCATCGGCCAAGGTGACTTCCATTTTAGTTGCCCCTCCTGCGACATGGTAGTTGGTGAGAATATAACCCTGTGGGTCAATGATCATTCCCGATCCCAGCCCCTTCATTTCTTGTTTGAACTTCCTGGGCATTTTGGGAACGCCGAAGAAACGTTTAAAGAAAGGGTCATTCTCAAAGGGCGAAAAAGGATTGGTTACTTCCCGGCTTTCGGTCACTTCGATGTAGACGACGGCGGGGAGGTTCTGTTTCGCCACTTGTATAATGGCCGTGTTCAAATCAACAGGTCCTCCTGCCTTTTCTGATACCTGAATAGAGGACGACGTGAAGTCCAAAGACTCGATCTTATGGCCGGCTTTCTCGATCTCCTTCCCAATGGCGTCTATGTCTTTCCCGACCTCAGAGGCTGCCCAATCCGCTGCTTTCTCCATTTTCTCACCAACACGTTTCGCCTCTTCTACAGCTGCTGCGCCCTCGGCTTCTATTTGTTGACCAGCCCAGGCGAGAGCGCTTTCGAGATGAGCAGCGGCCAATTTCAGGTAGTGCCCGGCTTCTGAGATCGCCCTCTTGGTCCAGGATTCAGAAGCTTTCTGCTGGTAATATTTTGCGAGGGTATGATGGGTTCGAGCAAAGACGGAGTCGAGATCTTTGACAGAACGGATGGTCCTTTTCTGCAACTCCTCTGCTAGTTTATTCAGATCCTGTGCAGAGGCCGTGAGGGTTTGCTTCGCTTCACCTGTGGCCCGGTCGGCTTCCTGCTTAACGAATGCTTGCCCCTTTCGGATATCAGCCGCGGCGTCCTTGAAATCCTTTCTTGGGAAGTTTTCCCGGGCTTTTTTGAAAAGTTGGTCCAATTCGCCCTGCTCGCCAGGCCCCCTTGCCGGAGTCTGGGCCTGGCCCGCGGCGGCCCAGATCGTAGCAATCAGAAGCGCGATCAGCAAAGCAATCGATCGTTGGAAAACTCTACGTTTCATCATCATCCCTCCTCGGATTTCCTTTTTTGATCTTTTTCGAGTAAGACCCTGTCTTGATAGAGTCTTTTCACTTTGAAGCCAAGCTTTATGCAAAGACGCAGAGATGGGACGTTGTTTTTCAAGACTTCTGCATAAACCACTTCTGCTGCCCCATTCTCTTGAAGAAGACCGAGAAGAAGCTTTAGAGCTTTTTCCCCGTATCCTCGTCTTCTGTCTTCAGGGTTAAATACAGTGAGTGATAATCTTAAACTTCGGCTTAGTTCGATGTCATAGAGTCCGGCAAGCCCAACGATCCTGTGTGTGCCACTCTCGTCAATCTCGATGAGATAAATCACCTGGAAGGTTGTCATGACCCATTTTAAAAAAAAGAATAGGGAACGAAAGGCCTGAAATTCGGCACTCGCTGTTTCCCGAAAAACCTCGGGGGTGATGAGCGAATGTAAGGCGGGCAAATCTTGTAAGCGACAGAGTTGAAGAATGAGCCCACCTTTTTCTAAACGTCTCTTAAAGCGAACTCCCTTGATCCCAAAGAAGTTAAACAATTATCCTCTCACCTCTCAAGCCGCCAGATGGCTAATGTATCAAAGCGTCAGGCTTCATCCCTCCAGTGATGAATGATCAACGCTCAGAAGGGGATGCGGCTTTAAAGAACCTGGCTACATCTGCCGTTAGTTTTTTCAGTGAGGGTAAATGGGTGTACATCTGATGCCCTGCGTCATAATAGGCGAGGGTGATATTATTCCGCAAGCTTGGGTCAAGTCCTAAATGGTTTACGGTATACTTTGTTGCAAAGTAGGATGTGTCTAAGTCATAGTAACCGCTCGCTATAAAGATTCTTAGAAACTTGTTTTCGCTCATCGCCTTCTGTAAAATCTTTGCTACATTCACGTATCCCAGTCCTCCTGTAGCAGATCCCCAAGTCCACAGCTCATTCACCTTCTCCGACAAAATCTCATAGGGCATTTCAGTCTCGAACTTTAATTCATTTCTCACGTAGTCATTCCAGGTAGCGACCAAGGGGCCGATTACCACAAAGACGCTGGGGTCTTCCACAAACTCATGGATCTTGTAGCTCGCTGAAATTCTTGAATCGAGGACGCCGATTCGGCGATTTTCGTCCCGGAGCAATTCCCTGACGAAATCATCTCGGTCGATACGCAAATTCGAATTCTTGATGTAGGTTTTTGAAAGGCCGGTATAATCGGCCAATTTTTCAACTATTCTCTCCCGCTCTCCATCAGAGAGTCCGTTCCCTTTGGTCAATGCCAGAGTATATTCGTTTAATGCAAATTTTTCAGCCTCTTCACGGGTCTTTGATAAATCCGACTGTAATGCAGGAGGGAGCTTTCGATGGAACCAGGCGGCGATCGTGTAAGGGGGCAGATACAAGATATCGGGGAGGTCGTTGCCGGGACCGAATACAATCGTCTGAAAATTCAGAACCTCTGAAATCAGAAGGATTCCATTAAGATTAATGCCGAGCTTGTTCTGGAGGTAGCCCGAAAGGCCTGCGGCTCTCGTGGTCCCATAGCTTTCTCCGGCAATAAATTTTGGCGATAACCATCGTTGATACCTTGTCAAATAAATCCGGATGAACTCCCCGACCGACTGGATATCTCCTTTGACACCGTAAAATTCCTTCGATTCAATCCCTGGAGCAGGACGACTGTAACCCGTACCCACAGGATCGATAAAAACAAGATCCGTAAAATCGAGCCACGTGTATTCATTCGTCACCAGTTGATAGGGTGGCGGTAGAGCTTTTTCATCTCCCAAGAGGGCACGTTTAGGGCCAAGGGCACCGAGATGCAGGAAGATCGAGGAGGCCCCTGGTCCTCCGTTGAAGGCAAATGTGATCGGACGTCTGGACTTACTTTCTTCGTCATCCTTCACATAAGCAACGAAAAAAATGTTGGCTTTTGGTTTCCCGGTTTCATCTTTCAACTGGATATAACCCGCGGTGGCGGCGTAATTCAGTCCTTTCCCGTTAATCTCTATCGAGTGATGGGTGACGGAGAGTGTCGGTTCAGGAAGCTTCTCTGAAGCTTTCTTTTCCCTTCCTGTTTCAGTGGCCTCTGATATTTTTTCCTCGGCAAGAAGCGGTTTTGTGGTGAACGGGCCGACCATCAGACAGAGAACAGCGATAAGGAGACTCGGTATCGCCGAGGCATCCCAAGGTTTCTTTTTCATTCGTAAATTCCTCATTACGTTACTGAAGCGTTTATCGCGCCACCACTTCGACTGTTCCCGTGTCGCCGCTCCGATGGTCGAGAGCAAGGATGGAGATTTTCTCCTTTGGCTTTAGCAAACTCACTAAATCCACGAAACTCTCCATGCTGTCGATGGGCCGGTCGTTGATCGCCAGGATCATATCTGTTATTTCAAATCCTGCTTCGGCCAGTGGCCCTTTTGGATCTAACCACGTGATCACAACCCCTTGATTGGGGTTTAACCCGTATTTGTTGACCTCTGCTGAAGTGGGAAGCCTTACCTCCACCCCTAAACGATCCTTCACTGCGGCAGCAAGGATCTTTGTCGAAGCTTCCAAACTTCCAATCCTAACTGTCAGTTCCTCCTTTTTCCCGTTACGAAGTACTGTCATTTTCGCCTCGGTGCCGATGGGAGTCTCCGCCACATCATTTCGCAATGCGCTGGAATCCGGGATCTCTTTGCCCCGGTAAGCAATGGCCACATCGTTTTTCCTTAGGCCTGCCTTCTCTGCGGGTCCTCCTTTTGCCACATCGACAATCAAAGCTCCGTTAAGGCGCTCCGCATGAACGCTCTTAGCCAGTTCTGGAGTGAGATCCCGAATGGTCACACCCAGCCAGCCCCGTTCCACCTTCCCATGGGCAATGAGGGTCTTAGCAATATATTGGGCCATATTGCTGGGAATCGTGAAGCCGATCCCCTCAAACCCCCCTGACTCCGTAGCAATGGCGGCATTGACACCGACTACCTCGCCGTAGAGATTCAAGAGAGGACCACCGCTATTGCCCGGATTAATGGCCGCATCGGTCTGGAGAAAATCCTGGTAGCTGGTCGGGTCGGTTACTGCCCGACGATGTTTGGCGCTGATAATCCCCTGCGTAACCGATTTCTCAAGGGCACGAGGAGCTCCGATGGCCACCACCCACTCTCCCACCTCCACTTTGTCCGAATCTCCAAAAATGACATGAGGGAGGCGTTCGTTTGTTGAAATGCGTATCACCGCCAAGTCCGTTTTCGGATCCCCTCCTACGAGTTTCGCAGGATGTTTGCTTCCATCGGCCAAGGTGACTTCCATTTTAGTTGCCCCTCCTGCGACATGGTAGTTGGTGAGAATATAACCCTGTGGGTCAATGATCATTCCCGATCCCAGCCCCTTCATTTCTTGTTTGAACTTCCTGGGCATTTTGGGAACGCCGAAGAAACGTTTAAAGAAAGGGTCATTCTCAAAGGGCGAAAAAGGATTGGTTACTTCCCGGCTTTCGGTCACTTCGATGTAGACGACGGCGGGGAGGTTCTGTTTCGCCACTTGTATAATGGCCGTGCTCAAATCGACTGGTTTAGTCCTCTCGGCAGCCTGGAGAGGGACCGAATGGAGGCAGATTGCCATTATTGATAACATGAAAAGGCTAAGAAAAACCAAACCTAAAGGGCCACAACGTTTTGGGCTAAGCATAGTCATTCTCCTTTCACTTTGATTAGACGCGACGATACAAGAAACATTCTCCTACCAAACCTTGGAGAGATGAATAAGGTAAATCCCCTATTTTTCGCCTGAGAATGCTGTATTTTCCAGCGATTTCTTGAAAGTCGATGACTACCTTCCTTGCCATACTGCCCGACGGTGATTATCTTAGAACTAAGAAATTTGGAGGTGAAAAAAATGGCCCAACGCAGAGCAGAAAAGCCAAAGAAGGTAAAGATCAGTTCAAAACAGCAGGAGTTCTATGATAGACTGAGATCATCCAGGTGAAACCGATAGATTTGCTGACCGAAATTTGATAAAGGGAAACAATAATGAAACACGCAGGCGATGAGACGAGATGGTTAACGCTCGTCCAGTAACTCTTTGACTTCTCTCTTCCCTTCTTCCAACTCGTCTTTCTGTTGAGGATCTTCCGCTAAGAGAAGGGTATGGAACTCTCCCACGTGTGTTTTTTCCTCTTTTGCCACATCCAGAAGGAGTTTCCTGATGTTCTTGTTTTGACTCATGTCTGCCATTTGCTCATAGAGATTGATGGCATCCAGTTCAGCAATGATGGCGGCTCTCAATATCTCTCTGTCCAGGTCTTCTTTTCTCAATTTTTCAATATGGATCGGTATTTTCGATAGCATAGCTATTCACCCCCAAAAGAAACTTAGGCATAACCCGTTTATCCGTTATTTGAGTCCGTCTCCACTGGACGTAACCGTGTATGACAAGAATGGCCTTCTAATACAATACCTTCACCGTGATAATACTACAGCAACACCGTCTACCATAATGTGATCCGAATCACACACGTAACTATTGAGGAGGAGGAATCGTCGTATGCCATGGGAAGAAAACGCTCCATTCATTAAGACGATTGCCCCACACACTTCCTCCTCCTGTTCTATCTAGAAGAGACCACTTTCGATCGTGATCATCCCGCCGACGGACGGAAGAGGATCTCTCCGGTAGAAGAAAGGATCGCTACCACCAGTAGGGATACCCGTAAGGATAATACCAATAATAAGGATAGGGATAGTAGTAATACGCTCCCCAGAGGTAAATCTGCTTGCTCAGAAGGAGAGGATAAGGATATTCCAATTCGCCAAGGCGCATGACTTTCCTTCCCTCGATTTCCCCTGCGACGGTAATTCTTCTTCCTCTTCTGAAGACATACGGGTCTACATACCCCTGGACAAAGATGATGAATCTTCCTTCGGAGCGGTTGAACTCAGGCTCTTCCGTCCAGTCAAGAGGCCTCTGTAAAACGACGATGAGGGTCGTTCCGTCTTTCTGATTGATGGTTTCAACGACGTCTCCACCCCAGATGACGATTTTGCCTTTGTATGCTTCTGGATTTTGAAAAACTTGACGGAAAGTAAGCGTTCGGTCCGCCTGGGCTCTCAGTTGTTTCGAAATAGGCAAACATCCCTGAAGAAGGATGATAAGGAGAACGCCAAAGATAAGAAGAGATGGCCTTACTTGGAAAAAAGATTTTTCCATCTTTCCTCCCCCTTTCAACCGGTTATTCAAATTCCATTTAAACAAAAAGGGTCTCAGAAGGGAATAAGGTGAAGGTTGTATTTTGTCGGAAGGAGGACAGTATTTGTCGCCTTCGTTTCGAGACACTTACTTGCAGGAACCTTCGCCTTGAGTAACCTCGGAGAGCCTCATCGTCAGAAGGCAGGCACTCCGACCGGCCGGCACAAACCATGAAAACCGTAAATCCCACATGGGGCTCAGAAAAAATTCGGGAAGCGGGCGGGCAAGAATATCTCCAAAGTTTTGCAAATGCGGTTCCTTGAGAGGGCAAAGGTAACGAAGGCTTGTCAATACTCAACAGCAGCCAAGTTTTTCGTCGTCAGTAGTCCACGCGATGAGGAGCCGCTGCAAAACTTTTTCGACATCCTTGCCCGCCCTTTCCGCTGGGGCAATTTTTCCACACCTTCCCTTTTCTAATCTCCTCCCTTTAGCAAAGGGAGGCTGGGAGGGATTTTACGCTGTTGTTTTCTGAGCAAGTAGTTTAGCGGAGGAAGAGACTATAGGTGAGCACGCTGAGGACAAAGGCGGTGAAGAGGGTGTACTTCCAGTTGTGCTCCACGAAGGCGAAATAGACGACAGAAGCCAGCACGCGCACAAAAGGGGTTAACATCAAAACGCCGACTCCCATGTTAAGGAAGAGACGGGGGCGGAAAGCCCGAGAAGCCATCTGCCGGAGGGTGAAAGAGATGAACTCGAAGAAGTTCATTCCAACGATCGAATGTTCGAATCGAAGACTGCCCACTCTCGCCCAACGCCAGACAAAGCTGACCGAAAGGAGAGCCACGCTCAACAGAACACCGGTCAAAAGGATGTACCCGACTAGGCTTTCCATGTCCAACGGGTCATTCCTCTTTCCCTTCCCAGGATGATCGGTCGATCCCTTCTCTCTCACCCTCCGATTCTCCAGATGCCCCGGATGATCATCTCGACTCCCAAAACCAATAACACACCCAGAAAGATATGGCGCACCGCCTGATTGGTCAAACGGACGAGCAGGCGGGTACCCATGAAAGCGCCAAAGACAACACCGAGAATGACCGGGGCGGCCAGTCCGGGATCGATCATTCCCGCTGCGAGGTAGACACTGGTGCCGGCCAGGGCTGTCACACCGATGATTAAGTTACTGGTAGTGGTGGACACCTTCGGAGGAAGGCCCATCACAAGGTCGTGGATCAAGACCTTAAGGGCCCCTGCACCGATGCCCAAGAGCCCGGCAATCAGACCTGCGCCAAACATTAAGGGCCCGCCGAGATAGGCTCGGGCACCGTGGTACGCTATCGTTTGCTGAACCATAGTAGCTCCCTTGCAATTCGAGCCAGCGGGAGAAGATGTCTTGGTGGCCAACCGGTCGCCAGCCCTCATTTCTCTGCCGGAACAGGGCCATCCATGAAGATAACAGGACAATGCCAAAAAGGATGAAGAGAATCTTCCTTCCAGAAATGAGTGTAATGGCAGCCCCTGCCAGCGCCCCCACGATCGTAAACATTTCGAGAAACATGCCGACCTTGAGGTTTGTAATGCAGTCCCTCACATAGGCTGAGGCGGAGCCGCTCGATGTGGCGATGACGGAGACGATGCTCACCGCGATGGCGTGTTTGATGTCCATTCCAAGAAAGGTGAGCACTGGAATGAGAATGACGCCCCCGCCCATTCCGCTCATGGCACCGACAAACCCGGCAACGATGGAGACCAAAAAAAGGACGTGAGATGACATTTCATTCCTTCCTATGGTTTATGAGCGGGCTCCCTAAATCTTGGGATGGGGAGATATTCGACCGATGGTTGGTGCTTGATGGGTTGAGGATAAAGGCTCATCAGTTGATAGAGCTCAGGAGGAATGCCCTTTGTGACATGGAGGCCGAGATTGACGGCCTCCTCATAAGTGATTGGGCAATCGTGGGTCCATCTGCCTTCGGTAAGAATTCCAGCCAGCTCTTTTGCCTTTTCTGCTGAATATTTTCCTCCCAGAAGACTCCCCACCTGTGCCCTGATCTGTTCGATCGCCTTTCTTCCAACATCTGCAAGGAGCCATGATTTGTCATCGATGTCTGATATTGGTTTGCTCTCAGCCAGCTTGACCAGGGATGCCGCAGGATACTCGCCGAGCTGGGGATCGACCGGACCCAGGACAGCATGCTCCTCCATGACAATCTCATCCGCTGCCAGGGCGATCAATGTTCCCCCGGACATAGCATAGTGGGGGACGAAGACCGTAATTTTCCCCTGATGCATTCTTATGGCATGAGCAATTTGGTAAGCGGCAAGGACCAGCCCGCCGGGAGTGTGGAGCACGAGATCGAGAGGCATATCCGGGTCTGTCATGTGGATCGCCCGGATGACTTCCTCGGAGTCATCGATATCGATGTATCGTAATATGGGAAAACCCAAGAGGCTCATGGTCTCCTGTCTATGTATGAGAACAATCACCCTTGAACCTCTCGTCTTCTCAAAAGAGGCGATCAGCTTCTGTCTCATCGCCACAAGGAATCTCTTCTTTACGAGAGGCTGAAGTGCCGCAATGATGAGGAACAGCCAGAAGATCGTAGAGATGTCAAATTTCATTTTGTCCTCCTTTTAAAATCCCCCCGCTTAACGATGAACGTAACGATAGGTCTCATCCGGAAAAGGCTTACGATAGGAAAGTCTTCTATTTCTGAAAAAAGGGAGAAGCACCATCCCGGTGACAAACCCGCCAATATGCGCCCACCAAGCCACCCCGCCCCCTGCACCGTGGGAGGCAACGGAAAGTGTTCCGGAGAAAACCTGAATGAGAAACCAAAAACCCAGATACAGGAAAGCCGGCAGGTGTACCAAAAAGGGGATAAACAGGATCGGGATGAGCGTTAGAATTTGGGCCTTCGGGAACATCACGATGTAAGCTCCCATCACCCCTGCGATGGCACCGGATGCCCCGAATTCAGGAATCGTGGAATGCGGGTCTACCATAAAAAAAATGAAATTCGCGGCGAGTCCTGAAAGAAGATAAAAGAAAAGAAATCTCACGTGGCCCATCCGATCTTCCACCGTACTTCCGAAGAGGTGGAGAAACCACATATTGCCAATGATGTGGAGCCACCCCGCGTGCAAGAACATGTTTGTTAAGAACGGCGAATAATTACCCGGGGAAAGATCATGGACCACTGCCCAGCTTGGATACGTATACCTTGCCGGGACAAGACCGAATAGAAAGAACAATTGCTGTAAGAGATCCTTGGGAATGGATATTTCGAACAGGAAAACAACGGCGTTCAAAAGGATAAGTATCCACGTGACGAAGGAAAATCCTATGCGTGGGATGGTATCTTTCAGAGGGATCAAGGATTAAGACCTCACCCTTTGTTTTTCGTCGAAACCGCTCTTACAATCGGGTCTCTGCCAGGCCAGTCTGAACAAGAAGAATAGAGACTACGAATGGGTTACTACGTTCGGATCTTCTGGGGGATTCCAACTCTAAATGTCTCCCATTCAACAAAGAGTCGATCTTTCTCCAGCTTCCACGGGAGCGTATCCAGGGCGCGAGGCGCCGGCCCTCCGAGTACCTTCCCCGTAAGGGCATAGACACTGCCATGACAGGGGCAGATAAATTCATTTTCGTCAGGGTGCCAATTGTAATGGCATCCAAGGTGAGGACAGATTGGAGAAAAGACGGTCAGTTCGGAGGAAGAATGCTTGATGACCCAGACATCGTGAGTGACCGTTTCCCGGACGTAGGCGTCTTCCGTCTTGTAGGGAAACTTCATACTGGTCGGCTGCCCAAGGGGAAGTGAGCTGATATTCCCTACGTCGGCCCAGCGTGATTTTTTTAAACGGAAAGAAGACCCGATGAGACCGCCGACAAGGGGAACCGTCAGGACCGCGGCCACGAGGCCGATCATCAGGTTGGTGATGAGCTTCAGAAACCCCCGCCGCGAGGTTGTGGGCTCGACAAAGAAGAGATTATCTGCCATCACAAAACTCCTCCGTCCCCACCTTACGGGTGATCCGATGATTCATGTTCGTCATGGCCTCATCGCCTTCTCTAAGTAAGAGCAGAATGGCCTTGAGCAATTTTCGATAAGGATTCCCCTCGTCGCTAAACCCCTGGACCATCTTTCTTAGGGCCGGGAGGATGCACAAGGAGAGTAACTCTTCCCGCTCCTCTTGGTCGTCGTCTCTCGCAAGGAATCGAAACATGACGCCAAGATGGTCTGGCATTTCGTTTCCCGAGGAGAAATCGTAACCTTGGTAATGCTCTTTCAGTCCGGCCAGAAACATCCCGCGATGATTCCCGTCTCCGAAAAGGTGATATCCCACATAGGGATAACACGCTGCCTCAAGGTCAAACGTCCTCGTGTGAAGTTCCTCTATCGTGTCCAGTGGCGTTTTTCCAAGGGATGCTCGAAACTCCTTCAGGAGGTTAGCTGCCTCCTCATGAAAAGGAGACAAAAGGGAGATGCATTCATCAATCCTTTGAAATAGATCCGAACGGGGATGATCCATCACATATGCCAACATTTGATAAGGTCTCATGGGAAATCCTCCCCCTTTTGCCGGCCACGCTTGAGTGGATGGGCAAAGCCTGTCCAAACCTCTGCTTTGAGGGTTTGGGGATCGATCATCGATTAATCTTCTCTCGTCTTCTGCCCTTCCAGACCCAGAAGCCACCTAAGACAAAGCCGAAGACAACCACCACCAGCCAGAAAAAAGTGCGGGGTTCAAGCCCCGGGCGCGTGATCTGCGCTCGGTTTACACCGTTCAGGTGCAACACGTAGGCCTCGACATTGGCGATCATCTGTTGGGTTAACGATTCGCTATCTCCGAAAGACAACATGTGTAATACCGGGTTTGGTCCTTCAGGTATGGAGCCGTGCTGAATGTAAGGATCGATATCGTTAACGAAGGTTTGAGCATTTTTGTTAAAGAGGGTTGGATCTATTGGATTGAGTGGCGGCACGGTTCCATCCGCTGAGCCCGGATTTGGGACTTTGCCCTTGCCCTGCGCGCCGTGGCAGGACTCACAGCTTTGGTGGAAGATGGTAGCTCCCAGCTCAACATTTCCAATGGCGAAGGAAGCTTCCTGTGGAGGGCCATGAGGGCCTGGTGCCACGGAGGGCGTGGGGGTGGTTTTTTGGGGAAGCCCCGCCGGCACTGGCGGAGCAGACGGTCCTTTGGCTAACCGTCCAGCAGCCACTGACTTTCCTTGAGCCGTGGCTAAAAGAAAATCTACGATGTCATTGACCTGCTGGTCCGTGGCTGAGATGAAAGCCGGCATGATGCTGTTTGGAAAATGGGCCTTCGGGTTCCGAATCTGGGTAATCAGCCACTGTCGAGATTTTCCTTTAAGTAGGGCGCTGGTGAATTCAGGCCCGATAACGCCCCCCTGGCCGTTGACTCGATGGCAGGCCGTGCAGCCAAGGCTCGCAACGAGCTGACCCCCTCGTTTCGCACCTTCCAGGTTTTGCAACGTTGGGTCGCCAGCAGATGAGGAGACGGCTTGAGTTGCCTCAGTGGCGACCGGAGCGCCTGATGTACTGGCTTCCGGCTTGCTGTAATATCCGAGGATGGCCATCGTGATCACCCAGGTTACAAAGATTGCATAGCAAACCATGGCCGTCACGCGACGGCCTGGATTTCTCTCCGGGCTGCGATCATAAAATGGGAGAAATATCAGAAGGAGCGTGATGAGCAGGGGAATCCCGATTGTGCCGATGGGTTCGAACACTCCGTGAAAGGCCTTCAGGGTTTGATAAAAGAAGAGGAAGTACCATTCCGGCTTCGGAACGTAGAAGGTTTCCAGAACATCCAATGGACCGGAATAGAGTGGAGGCCGGTAGGCGGACAAGCCAATGAGAGCCATGAAAATAAGGGTAACCGCTACGCCATCTTTAAATACCTGGTCGGGCCAGAAGAGGCCAGTGAGCTTGCGTTTGGCTTCATCCCATGGACCAGAAATGCCAAACTTACGGAAGGCAACCAGATGAAGGATGACAAATGCCATCAATATCCCCGGCAGGATGGCGACGTGGAGGAAGAAGAAACGGGAAACAGTCATCTGGCCGAGAGCCGTGCCGCCGGCCAAGAGATTTCTTGCTACGGTTCCTAAGAACGGGGCCGTTCCTGCCGAGCTGACGGCTACCTCTGCCTCCCAATAGCCTCTCTCATCCCAGGGTAAAATCGGCCCGGTAAATCCAAGGGCCAAAGTAAGAAGCAAGTTGCCCACACCGATCAGCCAGGTCAACTGGCGAGGATTCTTATAGGCCCCCCAGATGTATACCTGAGAGAGATGCAGCCCCACGAGAATGATCATGGCGCTGGCACCCCAATAGTGCAACCCATGGATGAGCCACCCGAACGGGATCTCTGTACGTAAGTAATTGAGGCTCTCATAACCACGATCCGTCGTGGGAACAAAATAGAGCAACTGCCATACGCCGGTGATCACCTGAAAGAGAAAGACAATGAGAACACAGCTCCCAAAGATATAGGCATAACTGGTTCCTCCGGGCATCTCTTCTTCAAGGCTCCAACGAATGACAGTGGTGAGAGGCCAGCGTTCATTAATCCATTTTAAAATCTTCGAAAGCATGGGTGGGTGTCCCTTAAGAGATCTTCGCTATGCCGCGGATGTTGACGACATAGAACTCTCGTTTTGGTTAGCGTAAGCGTTGGGCACGAAGTATTACCACAGTATCATGGGCCACATCCCCCTTGGCATGAGGAGCGAATGCGCCAATCATTTTCAGCCTTCTTCGGGACGGCTCATAGGAAATGGTCAACGATGTTTAATATAGATACTAAAGAATCCGGTAAGGGATAAATAAGGTAAAATCCCTATTTTTTGTGCGGAAAGGCTGTATTTTGTCTGAAGGGAAGTTTATTTTGCGGTATCATACCGAGAATATTCTGCAAGAACGAACGACATGGCGATTTGGGCGACGGATGATTATGTTTTTATCAAAAGTTTTTCCAGTGAAAAGGGAGGGGAAAATCAATGAATCAAAAAGTACATATCCTTGGATTCGCAGGCAGTTTACGAAGGCAATCTTACAACAAGGCCATCTTGGCCGCAGCGGTTGAGACGATCCCCGATGACGCATCCCTTGAAGTCTTTGACCTCGAAGGGATTCCGCCTTTTAATCAAGACTTAGAACTTCAACCTTCGGATAAGGTTAAAGAGTTCAAAGCAAGAATCAGGGCGGCCGACGCGATCTTGATTGCTACCCCGGAATACAATTATTCAATCCCGGGCGTGTTGAAAAATGCGATTGACTGGGCATCCAGGCCTTATGGGGATAATGCCTTCGATGGCAAGCCTGTTGCTGTCATGGGAGCATCCATTGGCACATTGGGAACAGCAAGAGCACAGTATGATTTGAGACGAAGCTTCGTCTTTTTGAACATGCTTCCGCTGAATCAGCCTGAAGTGATGGTTTCCTTTGCGCAGGACAAGGTAGATAGCAATGGCCGGGTGACGGACGAAAAAACGAGAAAAAAGATAAGGGAATTACTCGAAAGCCTGGTCGCTTGGACAAGAAGAACGAAGCTTGGGGAAGAAATAGAGACAAGAAAATTGGCTGCCTGAGGAACCGAGGGGCCGCGGAGAAATTTCGCTCAATCCCTGAGAGAGAGCCTGGTGATTTACACAAGAACTGAAAATGGGAAAGGGGTTGATCATGACTTGCTCTTCTTGTAAAAAAGATTCTTCGCTATTTCCGCTGCGATGATGTACAGAAGCATGATCGCTCCCAGAGCGACAAAGAATGGAGCCGGCAGGGGACGGAATCTAAAAAGACTCCCCAACGGGCTGAAAGGAAGAATCAGTGTCACTCCGGCAATGATCAGAGTGGCGGTCAGGAGATGTTTCCCGGGTCTGCTCTGATAGAAGGGTCTGCGCGTGCGAATGACCAGGACGATGATCAGGATGATGAGGGCGTCCGCTGAGTCGTGGAGCAAAATGGAGATCCCCACGGCAAAGAGAAGAATGAGGATAATGGGGCTCTTGAATTGGGAGAGGAGAAGCGTCAGGTCATCCGTCCTCTTCTTGGGCTTAAGAAGATTGGAGCCATAACGGGCAAGGCGCTCCTGAGCCTCTTCTTCGGTTAAACCTTGCGGCGTGGTTTGAAGCTCCTGAAGAATTTCAGCGGCGGGCGCGCTCCAAAAGGCATGAGAGGGTTGGTTCATCCTAACCCAGACTTGACCTCCGATTTTATTGAAGAACTACTTCAAAATCGATTTCCTGTCAAGCGAAGAAGCCGTAAACGCTTAGGATCAGGGCTAAGTCGTATGTCCCATCTCCTGGAGAAGCAGATGCAGGGCGCGCAATAATTGGACATCCTGGCTATTCTGCAGTTCCTCTGCTGTCAGTCCCTTCTCGCTTGCGGGGATGAGGGGTGTTACTTCTGCCGAGAGATGGACGACGACATCAGGAGAGATACCTTGGTGCCAGATCACATGCCCAGCAGGGGTTAGCCATTCTTCGATGGCCAGCATCATTGCTGAGCCGTCGGAGAGGGAAAAGGTTTCGAGGACAGTGCCCGTTCCAAAAGTCTTTTCACCTACGAGCTTGGCGCGGTGCGCATCCTGGAATGCTCCTGCAACGATCTCCGCCCCGCTGCTTGTCCCGCCGTTGATTAACACTACCAGCGGCAAGGAAGTGGCTACCCCTCCTGACCGCACAGGCACGGGTTTGATCTTGCCGAGGGCATTTTTTTCCAGGAGCACATTCCCACTGCTCAGAAGCTGGCTGGCTGCGGAGATGGCCTCATCATAGAGACCTCCCGGATTATTTCTCAAGTCTAAGATGAGCCCCGCAGCTCCTTCTTTCTCGGCGGTCAATAATGCCTTTCGAAGATTTTCGGCAACTCCTTTGCTGAAGATCGCTATTCGCAAATGGGCTGCCGTAGTGCCCGGCAATAGATGCCATGTGACACTTTGAACGGTGACGGAGGCACGGGTTAAGGTAATGTCTTTCGTAGTGGTCGTCTTCAGATTGAGGATGGTGAGCTTCACCCGAGTTCCTGCCGGGCCCAAAATTCGATTCACCGCCTGATCAAGGGGGAGCCCGCTCACGTCTTGATCGTCCACTTTCAGGATGATATCTCCGGGCTTGAGGCCTGCCTTCTGTGCTGGGGAGCCGTCGATGGGCGCGACGACGACAAGCTGGCCATTCCTCATCTGGACTTCGGCCCCGATACCTTCGAACCTCCCCGTGGCGAGATTGCGCTCCTGCTTCAGCATCTCCGGAGTGAGAAAGCGGCTATGGCCGGTATCGCCAAGGGCATCCACCATACCGCTGATCGCGCCGTAGGTCATCAATTGAGGTTTCACCGCATTCCGATCCACATAAACCCGCTGGATTGTATTCCATGCTTCCGCCATCAGGCGAAAATTGGACTCGGCGTCAGAAGGAATCGTGTCCGGGGAAAAGGCGATCAACAGGCTACAACCGATGATGGCGCCTCCGATCAGACCGAGGGCGAGGAAGGTAAGGGAGGGTATCCATCGATAAGGTTTATGTTTCATCGTTCCTCCTTCCGGGCAAGGGCAGAACGTTCCGCTCTCCCAGAGAGTTTGTCAGTCAGGAAATTCGAGAGAGATTTCTCAGAATTTTCTTATAAAACCAAGGGGAATAACATGGGGTAAACGTTGTATTTTAATTGCAGAAATGCTGTATCTCGAGGGGTTTTGAATGAAATCCTGAAGCTTCAAATTTAGAAAGAGGGAGGGGCCGTAGTTATTTTGAGTTCGACTCTTTTTATGGGTTCGAAAGTATTGAACTGAGGATTTCGGGGAAAGTCGTTAAGGATCAGGGATTGCTTTGGCATTGCCTTACGATCCCATCCAATCCGGTGATTTCCAAAACCTTCTGGTCGCCGGCTAATGTCGTCGGCAGGATCACCGAAACACCAAAATGCTCTTTCAACAGGTTGACCTCGCTATTGTAATCTTCCGTCCCGTTCGAAACAGGCAGAGGTGCGCGAATCATAATTCTATTCCCATTCAGATATCTGATAATTTCGGGAAGATGGGAGAGCCCGACAGTAAGAATGGCTTTTCTGGTTTTGATGTTCCCCCGCTGAAACTCATCGTCTACAATTCCGGGTATTTTCTGAAGCATCGCGGCGGTTCTTTTCTCTTGGAGATAATCCAGTTTCGATTTCAGGAGAGAATAATCACTCGAATCTTCTCTACAGCTTATCAGCTTGAACAAATTGTTCCTCACCGCATCGTAAAGCCCCTTATCCTCCACTTGCCGCAGCCTCAGCGGATGGGTCTCTTTCAACAACATCTCTGCATTGACGTAAGCGGTGTTAACGGAGAGTCTTTCCACTAAAGCCTTCATATCCAATAGTGCGCAGCTGCTGGGCGTACCTGGGGTGGTGATATTCCTTTTTTCGACCTTTGTCGAGGTACTTTTAAAGAAGCCTTCGGGTAAAAGGAGTCCCAGCCCTTGGTCATGGATCAGCCAGTCCCCAATCTTGTAGACCTCAGCCTGAACCCTTGATGTATTGTCCCCATTAAGGCAGGTCACCGTATCTCTGTGGCCCAGAGCGATGATGAAAAGCTGGCTCGGACTTTTCTCGTTAAGTTGGTAGATGACCTTTCCATATTGAGCGGGTACCCTCAACACGGTTTCAGCAGTCGAAGGCGAGATGCTCAAAAGAAAAAAGCAGAAGATTAGAGGCAAAAAGAGAGATTTTCTGAGTAAACACATCAAATTAATTATGGCATTGAAATCATTGGAAATCAAGACAGGAGAAGGGGTTCGGTCAAACGGAATCAGTAGTGATATCCGTCTTTTCCGACTTTCCCTCTGAAAATCGAGTAGCTATAAGCCGTATAACCCAATACCAAGGGCAAGACGATGATCGCTCCCCAGAGGGTAAAGCGCAACGTTTCGTGCTGTGCTGCGGCTTCTTGGAAGGTGATATTGGGCGGAACGACATAAGGATAAATAGAGGCGATCAGGCCAAGGTATCCCGCGAAAAAGAAGGCCACACTAAAAACGAACGGCAGGGCCTCACGACGAGCCCTCAAATTCTTGATGACCCCATAAAAAGCCAACAGCCCGATCAATGGAAAAGCCCAGATGAAATAGACCCTGGGCGGGCTGATCCAATTTGACAGAGTGGATGGGTAGTGGATCGGCGTCCAGATCGTCACCACGACCTGAAATGCCAAAACGATGAAAGCTGACCGGACAGCCCGGCGATAAGCCCACTCCTGCACCGTCCCCGTGGTCTTGATGATAAGATAGGTAGATCCGAGAAGAATATAGCCGGCAACGAGCGCCATGCCCACCGTCATTGAGAAAGGGTTCAGCCAGTCGAAGGGGCCGCCTGCAAAGCGGTCTCCCGCCACCTTCGTTCCTGAAAGAATGCCACCCAGGGTTAACCCCTGGGCGACGACGGCGACCAGGCTTCCGAGAAAGAAAGCCATGTTCCAGGGTCCCTTTCGGGTGGCATTTGCCCGGAACTCAAACGCCACACCGCGGAAGATGAGACCGAAGATGAAGGTGAGGAGAGGAATGTAAAGGGCGCTGAAAAGAACGCCGTAGATCATGGGAAAGGCAACCAAAAGGGCGCCGCCGCCGAAGACGAGCCAGGTTTGATTTGCATCCCAAACAGGAGCAATGCTGCTCATCAGCACGTCGCGTTCTTCTTCATTCCGGGTGCTTCGAAAAAGAAGCGCGACTCCCAGGCTGAAGCCATCCAGGATCACATAGAGAATGATGGCAAGACCAATCAGGCAGGACCAGATCGTGACGAGATCCATCGCTTAACCTCCCGTATCACCCCATGACCCTATCCCCAAATCGTCTTTTTCTTCTTTCTGAAGAGGTCGCATGCCTGCCAGGCGTTGAATCGGCGGGAGGGGGCTGGCGAGATCAGGACCAATTCTTAATGTTTTGAAAATGTAATAGAGATAGCTTGTCCCAACGACGAGAAAGATGATCAGAAAGAGGCTCAGGGACCAGATGACGTTTCCAACATGGATGGGAGAAACCCCTTCCTTTGTTCGAACGAGATGATACACCAGCCATGGCTGTCGGCCCACCTCGTTGGTGATCCAGCCAAATTCCGTGGCGAGAAAACCGAGCGGGTGGATCACCAGCAGGGTTTTCAGAAAAGAGCGACTTTCATAGAGACGCCCCTGCCGCCACAGAACGGCGGCCCAGATCATGACAATGAGGAGGATGAAGCCGATAGCCACCATGAGTCTGAAGCTCCAGAAGAGGATGAAGACGTCCGGGCGGTCGTTCTTCGGGAATTCCTTAAGCCCCAGGACTTTACCTTGAAAGGTATGAGTTACCAGGAGACTGAGACCGTCGGGGACATCGATGGCAAAAAGATTCTTCTCCGCTTCCATGTCCGGGAAGGCAATGACCGCGAAGGGGGCGCCGCCTGCGGTATTCGTCTCCCAGTGGGATTCCATAGCAGCCAGTTTTATCGGCTGGTGGTGGAAAACTTCACGGCCGCTGACATCTCCCAGGTAAACCTGAAGGGGTACGAACAGGGCGGCCATGAGCAGGGAAATTCCTAAGGAGCGCCGAAAAAGGGGAGTTTGTCTCTTTTTCAGAAGGTAGTAGGCGCTGATTCCAGCAATGACAAAAGCGGCTGTCTCGAAGGAGGCCATGGTCATGTGGCTCATTCGGGCGGGAAGGGAAGGGTTGAAGATGGCCGCTGAGAAATCGGTAACCATAAACTTTCCGTCCGCAAGCCTGTATCCCGCCGGGGTTTGCATCCATGAGTTCGCGGCCAGAATCCAGAAGGCAGAAATGATCGCTCCCGAAGCGACCAGGCACGTCGCCACAAAATGGATGGTGCGATTCACCCTCTCCCATCCGAAAAGCATGACGCCCAAGAAACCGGCCTCCAGGAAAAAGGCGGTCATCACCTCGAAGGCCAGGAGGGGGGAGAAGACATTGCTCACCGCTTGGGAAAAATTGGCGAAATTCGTGCCAAACTCAAACTCCAAGACGACCCCGGAGACCACTCCCACTCCGAAATTGATGGCAAAGATCTTCACCCAGAAACGATACATGCGGTAATAGATCTCGTGCTTCGTCATTAGCCAAAGGAGTTCCACAACCACCAGGTAGAGGGCGAGGCCGATCGTCAATACCGGAAACAGGATGTGGAACATGGTGGTTACGGCAAACTGAATTCGAGAGAGAAAAACGGCATCCATCATCGACTCCTTCAGAATGATCCCTGCTTCAGCTCAGGCTTCCCTCCGTCGTCTTCCGCCGGTCTCATCGTATCCTTCCTGACGGTGATCTTTAGAAGAATGAATCATTCTTGTCTTAAGAATTGAGCAGTTTCCTCCGGGAAGGCAACATTGATAAAGATGCCAGATCCCATTTCAAATCCAGCAGCGGTGGTCAGCCTCGGAATAATCTGCAGATGCCAATGATAGTAATCTTCCCATTCATCTTTGATGGGAGCGGTATGGATGACGTAGTTATAGGGAGGATCGTTCAGTTTGGAATGGAGTTTCAACAAGGTTTCCTTTAGAACCCTTGCGAAGGTTTTAGAATCATCCATGGAGATTAAACCGAAAGAGGCCTGATGGTCTTTGGGAATGATCCAGGTCTCAAAAGGACGCCGGGATGCAAAGGGCTGGAGGACGACGAATTTTTCGTTATTCATGACAATCCTTTTGCCAAAGGTGAGTTCCTCTTGAATCGAGTCACAATAGACACATCTTCCGTGGTCATCGTAATATCGGGCTGCCTCCTCCAATTTTTTCCGGATATTGGATGGAACGACAGCGGTTCCTACGAGTTGAGAATGCGTATGCTCCAGCGACGTTCCAGCCGCCTGGCCATGATTTTTAAAAATGATGATCAATTTGATCCTCGGATCCTCCCGGATGGCAAGATATCTCTCGCGATAAGCGAGGAGGACCTCTTCCACCTGTTTATCATCCATCAGGGGGAAAAGTTGATTATGAATAGGGCTTCCAATCACCACCTCATGGATTCCAACCCCGTCCATCATCCGGAAGAACCCTTTCTCTTCTTTCCTTTCCAAACTTCCTTCCGGAGAAAGAGCTGGAAATTTATTGGGTACAACCCTTACCCACCATCCTTTACTATCTGCCGGACCACTGCTTCGATAAGCGAGGGTTTCATGGGGAGTCAGGTATTCATTGCCTGGGCAGAATGGACAGTCCTTCTTATAAGGAGGTTTCTCGATGGAGGGTTCAATTCTCTTAAGCTCATGGGGTCTTTTTGAACGCTCTGCTGCAATGATGACCCATTCCTTCGTCGTGGGGTCTTGTCTCAACTGGGGCATTTATAAACCTCTATTGCATATCGCAGATTTAAGATTTCAAATTGAAAACCCCGATCTGACATCCGCAGTCCACATTCCGCATTCGGCATGCCTTAACCTAAGGCCAAGAGTAATCCTACCACCGCGCCCAGAGGAACGGAGACGTAGGGATTACAAGTGAGAGCTCAGGAACTTCCGATTCCTCGGGTGAGATAACTTAAACCGAAACCAGCAGTTCCGCCCAGCAGCACACCAATGAGAATCCTTGAAATCATTCCTACCTCCAATTTACAAGAATACCATTGCATGAGGTTCTAAATCAACATCATTATGGTCTGAGCTGCGGCGGGCAGGGCTTGCGTCCACATGCCGACAGGGCCCACCGATATTGAGAAAGCATTCGTTTTCCCAAATAGTTCACGCACGCAGAGTAAAGCGTGGTCCTACCATTTTGTGATTGCGGATTGCGGGATTCGCTTGACAGGTGGATGCAAGGTGAATAGACTGATAGGTATACCTTTTGGAAAGGAACGACATGAAAGAATTCACCGCTGAGGAATTGTCATCTTTTGACGGAAAAGAAGGCAAACCCATCTACGTCGCCTTTCAAGGGAAGGTTTATGACGTCACAAAAAGTCCTCTCTGGGCCAAAGGACTTCACATGAAAAGGCATCCGGCAGCCAAAGATCTTGCAGGAGAGATCTCGGCAGCTCCCCATGGGCCCGAGGTGTTGGAGCGTTACCCCCAAATTGGAACGGTCAAGAAGGGGCCGCCGGAGGAATTAAAACACCTCCCCTTCTTTCTCCAAGGTCTTCTTCAGAGATTTCCAATGGCGAGACGCCACCCCCACCCGATGGTCGTCCACTTTCCTATCGCTCTCTTCATGGCGGCCTCTCTTTTTATCCTTCTCGCTCTCCTGTTTCAAAGAGGGTCTTTCGAGATAGCCAGTTTCTATCTTCTCCTCCTGGGAGCCATCTCATCTCCTTTTGCGATGGCTACCGGGCTCCTCACCTGGTGGATCAATTACCGATTCAAGCTCAATTACTTTGTGAAAAGAAAGATCCAGCTTTCTATCCTTCTCCTCATCTTTGAAGCGATTCTCGTCGTCTGGCGAATTTCTCAAGTGAAAATCTCCCATCCCTTCTACGTTATCATGATGGTTCTCCTCACCCCGATCGTTTCCCTTCTGGGTTACTACGGGGGGCAGTTGACTTTTCCCGTCGAAAAGGAATGAGGGGATGAGGAGGTAGGGAGACACAGGACCCTCAGATCCGGGTTGGGTAGATCCTAAGCTTTTTCAAACATATCTTTGGGGGCGCCGCACACTGGGCAAACCCAGTCGTCAGGCAGTTTGTCAAAAGGTGTGTTCGGGGGAATATTACCGTCGGCATCGCCCTTTTCAGGATCGTAAATGTAACCGCAAACTTTGCATTTCCACTTTTGCATTTTTATCTCCTCTTCCAAAAGACCGCATCGCGCAGAGAGCACAGCGCATAGCGTTCAAAATCTTATATCAGAAATTCCAATTCCTCTCGCAAGGCGTCAGACACGAGGGGCTAGGGGGTTAACCCTCTCGCGACTCACGCTTCACGTTACAGGAGATTGGGTGCTTATTTTAATACTTCATCATCGTACAGTTTTTCAATATAATATTTGTGCTTGCTCTCCTCCTGAATCAGAAAGGTGAAGAGACTTATTAGAGTTTCATCCTGGTTCTTTTCGTTCAAATCGGTATAAAGCTTCACCGACCGCTCTTCTCTCTTCATCGCGATTCGGAGAATGTCCCCGTAAGAAACATCCGGTTTCAATTCCGCTTCAACCATATAATCACTGATCTTCAGATTCGGAATCTTCTCGATCTTTCCCAACTCGATTTTGCCCACTCGAACCGCTTCGAGCTTTTTCTTGTGTCCCTCTTCCTGCTTCACAAAGTCCGAAAAAAGATCCCTGGTCCCGGAGTGTTTGACCAGCTTGCTTGCCCGGTCATAAAAATCCATTGATTCGATCTCTCTTTGAATGGCAAATTGAATGATCTCGCCGAATTTCTTCTCGTCCATAACGGCTCCTTTCCGTCAAAGGCCTTTTTCTAACCCGTCTCTATTTTTGAAACAGTTGCCATTTTACGGGATAGTTTTCTTAGGGTCAAGATAAAAGTGATTTTCGGACCGTATCCCCCCTCTCCGTGTCTTCCTATCTCTCTCTTCTCAGCAGGCGCATGGAGCTGAGAATAACAAGAAGGGAGCTGGCCTGGTGTACGACCGCTCCCAGGATCATGGTCACCCATCCTTGGGCTGAAAGAATGACCATTATCGTATTGAATATGAGCGCGAAGACGAGATTTTCCTTAATCACGCGCAGAGCTTTCCGAGAGAGTCGAACGACGGCAGGAATCTTCTCCAGATCGTCGGTCATCAGGGCAATGTCAGCAGTTTCAATCGCCACATCCGTTCCCACCGCCCCCATGGCGATGCCGATGTCAGCGGCGGCAAGGGCCGGGGCATCGTTTACACCGTCACCGACCATAGCCACCACTTGACCTTGCTTCTTCCACTCCTTCACCCTCAGCACCTTCTCTTCGGGAAGAAGTTTCGCTTCGTACCTTATGCCCAACTCTCTTCCGATACGGTCGGCGACCAGGACACTGTCACCGGTGAGCATCCAAATTTCGGATACCCCTTGCTTTCTGATCTTATCGATTGCCTCTTTGGCTCCTTCCCTCAACGTGTCAGCAATGGAGATAATTCCCAGAAGACGACGGTCCGCTGCGATAAGAAGGGGGGTCATCCCTTCCGATTGCTTTGATTCCAAAAGCGCTCTTGCTGATTCCGGAATTTCAACCCCTTCGCCTTTCATCATTTCAGAACTTCCAACGATAATCGTCTTGGAATTCCACTGGACCTTCACGCCTTTCCCTCTGAAATTTTCAAAAGACTGGGGGTGGGGGACGCTCAGGCCCAACTCTTCTGCTTTCTCCGTGATGGCTCTCGCCAGGGGGTGTTCAGACCGTTTCTCCGCAATCGCGGCCCAATAAAGTACTTCTTTTCCATCCATTCCATCCAAAGCATTTATCTCAACGACTTTTGGTCTGCCATGGGTCAAGGTTCCGGTTTTATCCAACAAGAGGGTCTTCAATCTTCCCATCTGTTCCAGATAGGCACCGCCCTTGATGAGGATCCCCTGTCGGGCTGCATTTCCGATGGCTGCCACCACGGCTGTGGGTGTGCCCAGGACGAGTGCGCACGGGCAGGCCACGATGAGAATGGTGATGGCCCGAAGGATCTCCCCCGTGACAACAAAAGTGGCAAGGGCGATCAGGATGATGGCCGGGATGAAGTATCGCGAAAAGCGGTCCATCACCCTCTGGGTGGGCGATTTCTCCGCTTGGGCTTCCAAGATCAGACGTTTGATCTGAGCCAGCTTTGTATCCTCAGCCACCTGGGTGGCCTCGACTTCGCAAGAGCCTGACTCATTGAAGGTCCCGCAGTAAACCTTATCCCCCACCTCCTTTTCGACCGGGATCGACTCCCCGGTCAGCGTGGACTGATTGACCGAGCCACAGCCGGAGATAATTTTGCCATCCACCGGGATTCTTTCCCCGGGTCTGACAATGACCACCTCTTTGGGATTCACGTCCTCAATGGGAACCTGAACCTCTTTGTCCTCCCTTCTCACCCAGGCTGTTTTCGGAGAAAGTTGAATCAAGGAGGCAATAGCCTTCCGAGTCTTCCCCACGGTGACCCCTTCTAGGAATTCCCCTAAAAGCATGATGAAAATGACTGTTGCTGCCTCTCGATAGGCGCCTACTGCAGCAGCGGCAATAGCAGCAATGGAGACGAGGGTATCCACATTTAGATCGGGGATAAGGAGGGTTTTCACGGCGCTCTTCACAATGGGGTAACCGCCAAGAATCAGGGAAGCAATGGCAAGGGCAGTCGGGAGATGGAAGGGACCGAAACCGATCCACTTGAAAATCCATGAGAGGCCAAGCGTAACTCCTGAGAGACCCAGGAAGATAAAGGATCTTCTCTCCTTCCAGAAAGTCCGGGTTCGCTCTGCGAAGGTCTCCCTGACGGCATAACCGGGCTTGGTAATGGCCTTTTTGATCCGCTCTTCTTCTACCCGGTGGGGGTCGTAGTAAATGGTGGCTGACGAGAGGACATAACTGACCTCTGCGGAGAGGACACCGGGGACATGTTCCACCGAGCGTTCGATATTCAGCGCACAGTCACCACAGTGGATGTCCTCAATATTGACGATGATCTTCGACTTGCCTTCGAACTTCTTTTCTTCCATCGGTCACAAATACTCGCAAAGCGCAGAGAGCATAGCGCATAGGGTTAGAAAACTATTCTTCTATTTGCTATCTGCCATCTGCCTTCTGTAATTTGTCAGTCTCCCCAACTCCATAAACCTGTGTTGTGAAGGCTGTAATACTGGTCATTGAGCAGCTTCTCGTGGAGAGCCTCTTCACTCGCCAAGCGTTTATACATATCCCTTCCTCGGGGGTCCTCGGTCAACTCGGCCATGGACCGATAGTAGGCCTGCGCTTTCTTCTCTTCTCTTATGGCTATTTTCAATGCGTCCATGTCCGTCAACTGCTCCTGCCCCTTGGGTTTTTCCATCTTTAAGGAGATGGCCTTCTTTTTGAGAGAAGTTCCTTCGTAGAGAATCCATTCTCCTTTCTCCTGAAGGGATTTGAGGAGGTCCTTCAATTTTCGGTAATGGTTCATCTCAAATTCGGAGAGTTGTTGAAGCATCTCCCTCCCTTTTGGATTTCTCGTCTTCCTTGCAGCCTTTGAATAGGACTGAGCCGCATTGTTTTCGGCCTCCATGGCCACCTTGACAGCCTTGATATCCTCTCGACCCGTCCACGGCAAATCCTGCCCACAAGTCTTGCATGCGAGTTTCTTCTGCCTTTGGATGACGTCCACCACACTCTCAAAGCCCTGAAGTGTGATATCTGCCTCAGCACCGCATTGCTTGCACGTCAAGGTTTCTTTTTTACCATTCCCCATTCTTATCTCCTCTTCTATCCAAGGTTATTTGGCTAACGCCTCGATCATCTCCCTGCAGAAGGCGGGCAGATCATCGGGTTTCCTCGAGGTGATCAGGTTTCCGTCTCTGACGACCTCCTGATCCACATAGTTGGCTCCGGCGTTGATCAAGTCGTCCTTGATCGCGAAAAAACACGTCGCTTTTCTCCCCTTTAAAATTCCAGCAGAGACGAGCATCCAACCCGCATGACAGATGGCGGCAATGACCTTTCCCTTTTCGTGTGCCTCTCTAACGATGTTTACCATCTCCGGATAACGCCTCATCAGGTCCGGGGCGTAACCTCCGGGGATGACGACGCCGTCATATTTAGATATGTCAATTTTTTTTGCTTCTTGGCTCACTTCGACAGGATATCCATGTTTGCTGGTGTAGATCTTGCTGCTTCCCGTCCCGACAATCGTGACCTCGGCCCCCTCCTCTTTCAATCGATAGTAGGGAACCCAGAGCTCCAAATCCTCATAGTTATTCTCAGCCAGGAGAACGACTTTTTTCCCCTTAAGTTTCATGCCGCCTTCCTCCCTTCCTTCATTTCCTAACTAAATTGTTCCACATTCTGTTAGTCCCCCCCCTTTTTTGTTGGAGGCCGTATCGTAAGCGAACAGATTCCTCCGAACCTGGCCTCAGTCTTCGTAAAGATTGAGATCGTAACCCAACTGAATCGCCTTCAAATTCTCCTTGAGATAAGACTTGGGCAAAAGTTTTTCCAGCTGGATATGAGAGATGTCGAGATCGATCAGCCGAAAAAGTCTGCCAAGAGCGATCATGTTGCCGAAGATCGCCAGGCCGAACTTTTCAATCCCCAGCATTCCAAAAGGAACTTCCTCATCGGTGCAAAGCCCCGTATCGCAGATTGTCTTCTGGGCGACGAGCTGGTCTCCTTTTTCGTGGAGACGGATGAGAATATCTGCCTCGTCGATCATCGGATTTTCGATGGGCCTCTCATCATAAGTGAGGTAGGCGCTGATCCGGGTATTGCGAACCGAGGAATCGTAGTCAAAGAGGAGAGCGACCTCATAGCCCAACTCCTTCAGTGCCATCGCAAGAACATGGGAAATAACCCTGACCGATTGCCCCCCCACTCCCGTAAATACGATTCGTTTCATAAGAATCTTGCTACCCTCAAGTGTGTTTCTTTATGATTTCTTTTTCACTGCTTCCTGCATGAAGCGCTTCTGCGCGCAAGCACGGGAATGACACCCGCACACACCTGTGTGCTCATACCAGCCTCCCAACCGCTGGAAATTTAAAAACGAGATCTTCTCCGTGCGGTGCAACGTCAATATCTTTGGTCAGATCCTTACCCGCAATATGACATCGCATCCTTTTTTCTCCTTGGAAGAGAGGGCTTGAAGAAAGGTCGTAGACTTTTCCTTTATAGGCAATATAAATAGGTTTTCCTCCTGTGCCATCGAAGCGGTGGAGCTCCTCGAGGGTGAAAGGTTTCAAACTCGCCATCGGGATTTCAGGCTTTTCCTCCACCTTCTCTGCCGGAGGGACGACTTCTTCCTCCACTGCCCTGGCGATTCCCAGTTCATTCTCCCCGAGATGGTCTCTTTCGCCTTCGACGATGTGGAATCTTTCATCAAACCACTTGAACATCTGATGGGCTGTCTTGAAACCCAGCCTTCTACCGTTCAACTCAATGCAATCACTGACGATGTCCACAAAACTGAACCCCTTCCAAACAAGGGCCTCATGAATACACTTCTTGAAATGGTTGAGGTGGTACACCGTTGTCCTGGCATAAAAATAGGGGGCCTGCTGGGTGAGGAGGTGACCTAACCGAAGGGGTGAATAAGGTTCTCCGCGAGGCGAGGTGATGGTCTTCGTACCTCTTGGCGTGGTTGGTCCGGCTTGGCCGCCCGTCAATCCATAGATCTCGTTATCGTTACAAAAGACAGTAATGTCAGGATTTCGGCGGGAGGTATGGAGCAGGTGATTTCCCCCGATGCTTGTCAGATCGCCGTCTCCGGAGAGGACAATGACATTGAGATCTGGGCGGATGGTTTTGATGGTCTCAGCAGAAGTCAGCACCCGACCATGAGGAGTATGAACCGCATCTAAATTCATGTATCCGGACATTCTTCCTGAGCAGCCAATTCCCGAGACGGCGACCGTATTTTTGTCGCTCCAGCCGAGTTCCTTGACGGCCATGGCCACATTTTTTAATACGGCGCCAATGCCGCAACCCGGGCACCAGGTGTGAGGGAACCGCCTCAGCTTCAAGAGGTCTTTATAAGAGCGATCCATCACTTTGTCGTCCCCCTCAAACACTCCTCAATCTGACTCTGGATCCATCTGAGCTTGAACCCTCCTCCCAAGCAGGGGACTCTCATCACCTTTCGACAAATGGCGCATTCGACCCAGCTCGCATATTGCCCGTCGCTGCCTTCGACCACGATGATGTGCCGATAGGACCGGGTCACCTCGTTCAATTCTTTCTCCAGGACAGGATAGATCCGGATAGGTCGAAAAATGGAGAAGCGATCTTTTAAAGAAGAGATGACCCTCGATGTGATTCCAAAGGCAATGAGGAGGGTCTCGGAGCCCTTACGGGGAAGATATTCGAAGAGCGGATACTTCTCGGCAGCGCGGTCATGACGGTCTTTCAGCTCCCACAGCCATCTTCGGTAGATCTCCGGATCATTGGTCTTCACATTTCCCATCTTATCGTGGACCGTCCCGGTAAATAGCCTCTGGCCCCTGCCCAAGGATTCTTTTGACCGGGGCACGACTTCGGTGGCTGTATCTTCAAGATCGACGATTTCATACAGGTGGGAAAGAAAGGCGTCCGCCAGGAGGATGGTCGGCGAAAGGGATTCCTCGGCAGCGTTAAAGGCAATGGCCGTTAGTTGGAAACATTCCCTCACCGAATTGGGATAGAAGGCGATGGGATAATAATCTCCCGCGCTTCCCGCCTTGATTTGAAGAAGATCCGATTGAGCGGGCTGAGTGGGCATTCCGGTCGATGGACCCACTCTCATTGAATTGACGAAGACGCAGGGAGCCTCGACGACGTGGCCCCACCCCAGGGCCTCCTGCATTAGGGAGAACCCCGGTCCTGAGGTGGCGGAGAAAGACTTAGCCCCTGCCAATGAAGCAGAGATCGTGGCAATGGCCGCAGCAATTTCGTCCTCAGCCTGAAGAAAACGAAATTCCGGGTTTTCCTCTGAATAGAGGGCCGCCTGCTGTAATATCTCAGAGGTCGGACTGATGGGATAACCGGCAAAGTAACTGGCACCTGCCCGGACCGCTCCCTGGAAGATGGCTTCATTTCCAGAAACGAGTCGCTTCACTCTTTTCCCTTTTCATCCATCACCTCGATGGCGATGTCAGGACAATAGCGTTCGCACTGATAACAACGGATGCATCCCTCTTTCTCTGTGATCTCATTCCTCTCGAGGGAGAGGACTTGGACCGGACAGACCTCTACACAAAGAAGGCACCTTTTACAGTAGGTCTCATTCCAAAGCACATGGAGTCTCGGCTTCATGGATTCCGGACCAGTTTCCTTCCGGCTTCAAAGGCCTGCTGGAGCGCCTCCGGATGTTTTAAGATATCGCCCTTGGCCTCAACGCCCCGGAAGACCAGTTCACCCACATAGTCTGCGTTGAGCACATCAAAAAAATACTTTACCGTGAGGATGGCGCCTTCGAAAACCTTAGGTCCTTTGGTCGCTCCCACAGAAAGGAAGAAGCCCCTTCTCTTTTTTCCTTCTTTCCCTAAAGAAGGATCTTTGAGAAGATATTTTCTTGACCAGAGGGCTTGACTTCGATCAATGAGGGCCTTGGTCCAGGCGGTGACGCCGTAGAAAAAGATGGGCGAGGCGAGAATGACGACATCCGCCTCCAGCAGTTTGGGATAGATTTTTTGCATATCGTCCAAGACGACGCAATTCCCGGTGGTGTCACATCCATGGCATTCTTTGCAGGGGGTGATGGCGAAGTCGGAGAGATGAAGACGCGCCACCTTCGCTCCCTCTGTTTCGGCTCCCCGGAGGGCCTCTTCCAAAAGGAGCTCTGTATTGCCGCCTCTTCGCGGGCTGCCGAAGATTCCGAGAACGTTCACCCGAGCCTCCGATCTCCCTCGGCCGAGGCAGGCCAGGAGATCGAACCGAGATCTCTCAAACCATCCAATTGGGGCTGATCCATTCCTTTGTGCTGGATCAGTACCTTAAAGACTTCGCCCATTCCCATCTCCGGTTCGATCAGGTGCTTTAAGGAAAGCCTCAATTTTAGCCCGTCCAATTCAGACAGCTCCTTCCCTAAGGTCTCCATTTGTTCGAGGATACCAAGCCCGATGAGGAAGCGGTATTGCGGGACAAGGCCGGTGAAACGGAGGCCGACCTCTTCTCCTTTTCGAATCAAGCTGGTGAAGTTGACATGGGAGGTGATGTCCTGTTCGCCTAAGCGTTCATAAGGATTTCCTGAGGCCTCATGTTGAAAATAACAGAGGAGCGTTCCCTCGCGTCGATGGGGGGCATAAAGCTCCTCAGCGAGATAACCGTAATCGATCGTCAAGACGAATCCACGTTGTAAGCACCGAGCCACGTTTTCCATCCATTCCAATGCCGATAGATTCACCTCTGCCTTCTGGCCCTCGTGCAGAGCGATGCCCATAGAGCGGAAATAGGAGGCGATCCCGGGGCTTGACAGCTCTCCCCAATGTTCTTCAAATTGGCCGTTTCGGTGTGTGACATAGATTTCCCTCAACTTCCCTTGATCAAGGATAACTCTGTGAATAGGGAAGGCATCCACGAGTTCGTTGGAGAGGAAACATCCTTGAATCTGGACCTTTCCCTCTCCGAACAGTTTAGGGTCGATCCAAAAGACCCTTCCTTCCCTTTCTCTCTCAGAGAGCCTTTCCCTCTGCTCTTTTAAAAAAGGAGAGGAGGTTTCGATGAGGTGATACCGGAGACGTTGGTAGAAGTCCGGGGAGGTTTTTTCGACCCAATCTAAAATATCCTCGCAGAGAAATCCTCTGCCCCCTCCCATCTCCACCAGATCGAACTCTTCTCCTCCCAAGATCTCTGCCATCTGGAAGAGTTGTTTGGCGATCAAGTGTCCGAAAAGAGGGCTGACCGAGGGACTCGTATAGTAATCGCCCTGCGCTCCGGTCGTCACCCCTTTGGATTGGTAATAACCGTATTCAGGATGGTAAAGGCACCACTCCATAAATTGAGAAAAGGGGAGGGGACCCTTGTCGGTTTGAGAGAGAATAAACCTTCTCAGATTTTCTCCCCGGTTTCCTTTCCCTTCTTCCATATGCAAAGCAGCTCCCTGTTGTGGTATCCGGATTGAACCAACTCCCAGCCGTCCCTCCCTTTCTCACGAAAGAGATCTTCCAGCCATTGAATGCCGCCTGGAAAGACATCGTGGACAAAACAGAGGCCGTCCTGGTCGCATTCGATCGTTCGGTCCGTTTTCCCGGCCTGCCGCTCCGGCAGTCCGTGAATCGTAATCTGATACTCCCACTGGGTCATAGATCCTTCCTCTCTTTTGGTTATTCAGGGTTCTTCACCCTGCGTGAACCCTATATAAAGGATATTTTGAATTTCAAATGATGAAGCTCAAATGTCAAATCAAATGCAAAGCTCAAAGGAGATGCCGAAACAAGTTCGGCATGACCAATGTGTCATTCTGAACTCGTTTCAGAATCCCGTTTTTGAAATTTGACATTCATTTGAACTTGATTCACCTTCGGTTCATCACTTCGTGCGAGCCCTGACATTTGACATTGCTTTATTATGCCTACGCCTCGTAACTCAACACCCGGATCAATCCGATCGTAGCGCCCGTATTGTCCGTCGTCGTCGTATCGCTGACCGAGACAATCTTTTTGACTTTGTTCCCAGCGATAAAACGATTGACCTTGTCGTCCAAGACCTCCAACTCTCTTATCGTTTGGAAAATTTTTAGTTCTGTCGTAAACGTTTTGACTTTGTAACCCTTCTTCTCTCCCATTCTGAACATCCTTTCTTTTTCGCCCGTCTGCCTACGGCGGCCACGTGCAAGCGGGCCCTCGATCGGGGCGCGCCATTTTTATCGAATAGCGTCGGCAGCTACTGCTGACGGGACGTCGTTAGTCGCCACCGCGGTGTTTCAGCGGACCCTTCTCAAAGGCCTCATGGACCCAATTCAAGGCGGCGATCATTTTAGGAAACCCGATGGTGGTCAGCCCGAGAAGAACGGCATGGCGGATCTCCTCCGGGGTGACACCGATGGCCAGGGCCCTTCGGGCGTGAGACTTGATGGCGCCCTCTGATTCTGAACCGATAGCGATCCCGAGTTTGATCAGCCTCCGCGCCTTTTCGTTCAGAGGTCCGGAGGCATGACATTTCCTGGCGAGACGATCATACTCCTTTTCAACCTCCGGGAATTCTTTCGCCAGACGCTTGTAAGAAAAAGGCAGAAAATCCTTCTTTGGCATTTCCCCTCCTTTCTCCTTACAGGAAGGTAACGGAATGCTTATTCACCATGTGATGAGGAAAATAAGACTCTTTTGCCTTTCTCAAACCCTCCTCGCCCAAATCCTGTTCCCGATTGACATAGGTGTAACCTGACCATTCCTGTTCCAGAAAAGCCTGATTGATCGCCGGATAGAGTCCGTCGTAAGCCGGGTTTGCCTTTTCAATATGGATGACGACCGTTTCCGGGTTGAGCGGCTCTCCCAGCGTAAAGGCTTCCACTTTTTCGTCGATCAGGATCGCTCCTCCCTTCACTTCCAACTCCTCGAAATGGGTGAACGCCTCTTTGATGGCAACGGATTCGTTGTACAGACCCGGGCTGGCCTCGCAGTGCCGGAGATCACACCAGTCCGCTTCCAATTGAAGGCATTGCGGAACCCATTCGGGAGTGAGGGGGATATACCGATGAGAATATTTTTCCTGAAATTGTTTGATGTGATTCCTCTTCCGATGGTATTTTCTGCCCTTCAATTCGATCAGGTCTTCGGCGAGATAGACATAGTCGCATTGGCTTCGATCCAGCTCCGCTTTCATACCCGATGCCTTCCAATCGATCTGATCCACCCCTGTCTCGGGAACACGGGCAATCGTAGGAGCCGCTGCTTCTCGACGGAGATATTGCAGTAGAGCCTGATAACATTCTATCACATCTCCCTCTCCAATAGGGGGAAAGAAAAACGGACTTTCTCCCTTCTCTGAAAGGAGGCATAGGAAATTTCGAAAACGACTGATCTTGATCTGATAACAATCGCGCCAGACAAAAAGGTTGGTAAAGGTGAATTCTGAAATCTGGGGAGGGAATTGAGCGAAGACTTGATGGAAGAGAGGCTTGTCTTCGAGGGCCAAACCTCTGAACTGAGGAAACGCTGGCACACCACCCCATAATTCATCCATGATTAAATGGCTCCTCGCTCATTAGATATACTATCTACTTTCTATTCTATCAGAAACAGTTGATGTTGGGCCACAAAAAATCGAAACGGGTTTGTTTCGAACATTTCAAGTCTGGTCATTTGAGGTTGTTCGAATGGATCCCAGAGGGGTGCTTGGCCCGCGCTTTGGATTTAGAAATTTCTTACGCACACGATCGGGTCAAATGGTCGACCATCGTACAGACTTCCGTGAGATTAAAGGGCTTATGAATAAAACCATAAACGCCCGCATCGATGGCCTCTTTGAGGAAGGGGTCCCCCCTTTCAGAGACGATGAGAAGGATTCTTGGCCGGTTGGACTTCTGGATCTCGAACAACAGCCCCTTTTCTTTAACCCCGGGACTATCCGTGTTCAGGATGAGGATCCCGAAATGTTCTTTGGAAAGGTAAGGCTCGATCTGGTAACCGCTGTCTAACGTGATCACCCGGTGGCCTTCTCTCTCCAGGCATTCTCTTAAGTAACCTCGACTGGCAAGATCGTGGTCGACAATACAAATCTTACTTACCATCGTTATTCCCTTCCAAATGGAGTTCATTCAAGCAGTCTTCGGAAAGGAATATTACGTTTTCTGTTCGAGCCGATTCTCCAGGATGACCTTGTCAACGATCTCGCCGCAGAAAATGCATCTCCACCCGAAAAATTCCTCACAAAAGCCGTAGAATTTCTCGAATACCATCGTTCCTCCACACCGATAACACTTCATGATAGGACCTCCGTTTTTGAGCTGCCGGAGTCTTCAGCAATTTTTGTACCAAGGAAACTATTTTGTTAAAATATCAAGGTGTTATGAATTTATGGGAAATAGGAGATCGAAGAGAAACGCCATTTGGCAGAAAACTTTGTATAAATTTAAACTGCTGCGCCTTGTTGCTTCGTCATATTTATTAAAATATACTTCAATATTAATAAGTTAACTCTATGTATCTTTTTGGACTCTTTTCAATCACATTTATCCTTTTTTCAACCCATATCTCTTCATTTTTCCATAGAGGGTAGAACGATTAATGTTAAGTCTTTTCGCAGCCTTATGTTTATTCCAATTCGTTTCTTGCAGCGTTTTTGAAATCAGGTTCTTTTCGTAATCCTGAAGGGTTGCGAATTCCTGCGTGGGCAAAGGTCTCAAGAGAAGATATTGAGGAAGGTCTTTTAGCAAAATCTTTTCCTGTTTAGCGATGATGACCGCATGTTCAAGGACGTTTTCTAATTCACGCACGTTTCCAGGCCAGGAGTGGGCAAGGAGAATTTCCATGACTTCAGGAGAAAAACTGATCACCTCCTTTTTCCTTTCCTGGCTGAACTTTTGCAAGAAATAAGAGGCCAGCAGGGGGATATCATCTTTTCTCTCACGAAGGGGTGGGACGAAAATGGGAATGACGTTGAGTCGATAATAAAGGTCTTCCCTGAAAGTCCCCTTCTTCATCTCTTCAGTCAGATTCTTATTCGTCGCAGCAATCACCCTGACGTCGATCTCCAAGGTCTCCTCTCCCCCCACTCTCTCAAAACGGTGATCCTGCAAAACCCGGAGAAGCAGGATCTGGGTAGGAGGGGAAACCTCGCCAATCTCGTCGAGGAAGATCGTTCCTCCGTTGGCCATTTCAAAACGACCAGTCTTTCGCCGGATGGCGCCTGTGAAAGACCCTCTTTCATGACCGAAAAGCTCGCTTTCGAGAAGGTTCTGAGAATACGCGGAGCAATTGGCGACGACAAAGGGTTTGTTTTTTCGATAGCTGTTAAAATGAATGGCTCTGGCGATCAATTCCTTTCCGGTGCCGCTTTCACCCTGAATGAGGACGGTGGAATCCGTGTCGGCAATGTCCGAGATCAATTCAAAGATCTCTTGCATCCTGGCATTCTTTCCCAGGATGTTTCCGAAACTGTATCGCTTCTCCAATGCCTGGGTGAGCAGAATATTTTTGTCCTTCTCTTTTTTCAGCTCGTCATGCAGATCTTTTATCCGAAGCATCACCCTCACCTTGGCCAGCAATTCTTCGTTGATAAAGGGCTTGGTGAGGTAGTCGTCGGCTCCCAGGTTGAGGCTGTTGATCTTGTCTTGAAGGCTTGACCGTACGGTGAGAATGATCACCGGAATGAATTTTAGTTTCTCGTCCTCTTTGATTTTGAGACAGAGATCCCTTCCATCCGTATCGCCCAGCAGAATATCGAGGAGGATGAGATCGACGGGCGTCTCTGTTTCCGAAACCTTCTGACTTTCCGTCTCTAAGATTCTCATCGCCTCATCTCCGGAGAAAGCCGGGAGGACTTGATATCCCTCCGAGTCCAAGAGCGCGGTGATCATCTCCACGGTATCCTTCTCGTCATCGACAACCAGTATTTTTTTCATCTCTCTATCTTACATCCCTGTTCCGGATACCCTAATCGTACCGTTACGTTAACCCAACACACTATCGCTGAAAGATTATTGAATGTCAATTGCCGTCCGGGGTCAAATCCCGGATTTAGAGAAGGGAACGCAATGAGGATTTCCTAAATCGGGACTTGGTGGTGGCATTTCCCCGCTATAGTGAACCCCGTTAGAAAAGGCAGGCCTTTGTCCGCGCCCCAAGGAGTTGATGCCTTCATTTGCCCAGGATAAATGCCGGGGTTTTCTAACGGGGTAAATTGACAAAAAATTCTCCAGATATTAGATAATATACTAATATACGGAAAGCAGAGGGTGGAATGGAATATCGGCTATTTGAGACTGATCACGGCACGCGGATCAGAGGACATCTTCGATCTCTTCTCATTGGAATCTTAGGGTTGCTATTCTTAACGTTCTTTTTTTCGGCTTGCTCCGATGACAAATCCAAAAGGCCTGCCTCCGCTCCCGTACCGGTTACCGTGGACACCGCCGTCCAGAAGACAGTTCCTGTGCAGCTTCGCGCCATCGGGAACGTGGAGGCCTATTCGACGGTTACGGTCAAGTCCAAGGTGGGGGGAGAATTGGTTCGGGTCCATTTCACAGAGGGGCAGGATGTGAAAAAGGGAAGCCTTTTGTTTACCATCGATCCCCGTCCCTATGAGGCGGCCCTCAAACAGGCGGAGGCAAATCTCGAAAGGGACGTAGCTCAGGCGAAACATGCTCGAGAGGATGCCCGCCGTTATGAATCCTTAATTCAGAAGGGAGTAGTCCCCCAGCAACAGTATGACAAATTTAGTACTGATGCGGACGCCCTCGAGGCCACGGTGCTCGCGGACAGGGCAGCCGTGGATAATGCAAAAATTCAATTAGGTTACTGTACGATATATTCGCCCATCGATGGCCGTACGGGCAGTCTGATCGTTAAGCAAGGGAATATCATCAAGGCGGAGGATATCAACCTGGTCGTGATCAATCAAATCGTTCCGATCGACGTGGTTTTTTCTGTTCCAGAGCAGTTCTTATCAGAGATTAAAAAATACATGGCCTTGGGGAAACTTCAGGTGGAAGCTCTCATCCCCGTGGATCAGAACCGTCCGGAAAGAGGGGTCATTACTTTTATAGACAATGCCGTCGATACGAATACCGGGACCATACGGCTCAAAGGGACCTTTGCCAACACAGATAGGCGGCTCTGGCCAGGGCAGTTTGTTAATGTCACCCTGACACTGACGACACAGCCCAATGCGATTCTCATTCCGTCCCAGGCGGTCCAGGCCGGGCAGGAAGGCCAGTACGTCTTCGTGATCAAGCCCGACTTCACCGCGGAACAGCGTCCCGTCGTTACCGGTCGGACCCTCAATAACAAAACGGTCGTTGAGAAGGGGGTTCAGGCCGGTGAGAGGGTTGTGACGGACGGCCAGCTTCAGCTTGTGCCGGGCACCAAAGTAGAAGTGAAGACCCGTCCTGCCGGTCCGGGGCAAGGTTCATGAGCATCTCAGAATTCTTTATCCGCCGTCCTGTCACGACAAGCCTCCTCATGCTGGCTATTCTCTTTTTTGGCATGGCAGGATATCGTCTCCTTCCTGTGAGCGATCTCCCGAACGTCGATTTTCCAACCATTCTCGTCGAAATCGACTTTCCGGGGGCCAACCCCGAAACCATGGCCTCAGCGGTAGCGACTCCTCTGGAGAAGGAGTTTTCGACCATTGCGGGCCTCGATTCGATGAGCTCTACCAACGCCCTGGGAATCTCCCTGATCACCCTCCAATTCAACCTGAGTCGCAATATCGACGCCGCTGCGCAGGATGGTTCAGGCAGCGATGACGAAAGCGTCGAGACAGCTTCCGCAGAATATGCCTTATCCGCCGTTCTATCGGAGGGTCAATCCCGCGGACCAGCCTATTCTCTACCTGTCGTTGAGCTCTCCGACCCTTCCCCTTTACGCGGTGGATGAGTATGCAGAGACCTTGATGGCCCAGCGCATTTCGATGATCAGCGGCGTGGCCCAGGTCCTGGTCTACGGTTCGCAGAAGTACGCCGTCCGGGCCCAGCTCGACCCCAATGCCCTTGCCAGCAGAAAGATCGGAATCGACGAGGTCTCCAGTGCCGTACAAAAAGGGAACGTGAACCTTCCCACCGGCGCGTTGTGGGGAGCCCACCACGCCTATACCGTGCAGGCCAGCGGACAGTTGAACAACGCCAAAGCCTATGAACCCGTGATCGTGGCTTACCGCAACGGGTCACCCGTCCGCCTCAAAGACCTTGGACGAGTGATCGACAGCGTGGAAAATGATAAGGTGGCAAGCTGGTACAATAATGTGAGGGCGATCATCCTGGCCATCCAGCGCCAACCCGGTACGAATACGGTGGAGGTGGTCGATTCCATCAAGCAACTCCTTCCCACGTTTCGGGTCCAGATGCCCGCCTCGGTAAAGCTCGACACCCTCTACGACCGTTCCGTATCGATCCGCGATTCGGTGAACGATGTGAAGTTCACTTTATTTCTCGCGCTCTGTTTAGTGGTTCTGGTGATTTTCCTGTTTCTCCGCAACGTCTCCGCCACATTGATCCCGAGCCTGGCGCTTCCCATGTCCATCGTGGGGACCTTTGCAGTGATGTACCTTTTGGATTACAGCCTTGACAACCTCTCGCTGATGGCCCTCACCCTCTCCGTGGGCTTCGTGGTCGACGATGCCATCGTGATGTTGGAAAACATCGTGCGCCATCTGGAGATGGGGGAGGGAACGTTCGAAGCCGCCCTCAACGGGTCGAAGGAGATCGGCTTCACGATCGTCTCCATGACCCTTTCTCTTGTCGCGGTCTTTATCCCCGTCCTGTTGATGGGGGGGATTGTCGGAAGGCTGCTCCACGAGTTCGCGGTCACGATCGGGATGGCCATCCTGGTCTCCGGCTTTGTCTCGCTGAGCCTCACCCCGATGCTTTGCAGCAGGTTTCTTCGCCCTTCCAAAGAAGCCCATCACGGCAAACTCTATGCAGTCTCGGAGCGATTTTTCGATGGGATGCTCTTTGCCTACGATCAGAGCCTCAAGATCGTCCTCCGGCACCGGCGAGCCACGTTCCTTGTCTCAAACGTCATTCTCGCGTTGACCATCTATCTTTTCATTATCATGCCGAAAGGATTTCTTCCGAACGAGGATACCGGCCAGATATTCGGATTCACCGAGGCCATACAGGGGATCTCTTTCGACTCCATGGTAAGCCATCAAAAGGAGCTGGCTGCCATCATTAAACAGGATCCCAATGTCCAGTCGTTCATGTCGACGGTGGGGGTAAGCGGCATCAACGTATCCATCAACACCGGCCGCGTTTTCATGAATTTGAAGCCTCGCTCCGAGCGCCGGTTGAGCGCAGAGGAGATCATCCAGCGGTTCCGGCCGAGGCTGGCCACGGTTCCCGGAACCAGGGTCTTCTTGCAAGTTCCTCCCCCGATCCGGATTGGAGGAATGCTTACAAAAAGCCAGTACCAGTTCACGCTCCAGAGCCCTGACGTCAAGGAGCTGTACAAGTATGCCGGTTTGCTCGAAGGAAAGATGCGCGAATTACCGGGGTTTCAGGACGTGACCAGCGACCTCCAGATTACGAACCCTCAGGTAAATGTCGAAATCGACAGGGACAAGGCTTCTGCCCTGAACGTGACCGCGGAGCAGGTGGAAGATGCTCTCTACACTTCCTACGGATCCCGGCAGATCTCCACCATCCTGGCTCCGAATAACGAATATCAGGTGATCATGGAGCTCGAGCCGAAGCACCAGCTCGACCCTTCGGCTTTGGCCATGCTTTATATCCGCTCGTCCAGCGGCCAGCTTGTCCCTTTGAATGCCGTCGCCGGCCTCACCCGGAGTGTGGGGCCCCTCACGATCAATCACCTGGGACAGCTTCCTGCCGTCACCCTTTCGTTCAATCTCAAACCCGGTGTCTCAATCGGAGATGCCGTCAACGCGGTTCATAAACTGGCGGAAACGACGATTCCAAAGTCGATCAGCATGAGTTTTCAGGGGACGGCGCAGGCCTTTGAATCGTCGATGCGCGGTCTCGGCCTCCTGTTGTTGATGGCCATTTTAGTCATTTACATCGTTCTGGGTATTCTCTACGAGAGCTTTATCCACCCCCTGACCATTCTTTCAGGTCTTCCCTCTGCCGGGGTCGGCGCCCTGTTGACGTTGATGATCTTCCATGCCGACCTGAACGTCTATGCCTTTGTCGGAATCATCATGCTGATCGGCATCGTCAAGAAGAACGCCATCATGATGATCGATTTTGCCCTGACCGCTGAGCGAAAAGAGGGGAAAAGCCCTGCAGAGGCAATCTACCAAGGCTGCCTCATCCGATTCCGTCCGATCATGATGACCACGATGGCGGCTCTCATGGCCACCCTGCCGATCGCCCTTGGCTATGGGGCGGGCGGAGAATCGCGGAAGCCCCTCGGACTCGCCGTGGTCGGTGGATTAGTTTTTTCCCAACTCATCACCCTCTATATCACCCCTGTCATATACATTTACCTTGGGGCAGCGCAGGACAAGCTGAAGCGCTGGCGCCATAAGACATAGACGCGCCCGCCTTGACAAGCCTACGGCGAGGCAGGCCCGCCTCGCCGAGGGCCCTCGGCTTCGCCGAGAGGCGAGCTCATCGAGGCAGGGGGACGCGGAGACGCGCTTGCGCGCCGCGATAGCAGAGTTCAACCTCGGAATTCGGCGGGTCCGGGCCCAAGAGAAGAATACCGTACTCCTATCGAAAAAATACAAAAGACACCCTATTCCCTCGCCATCCGGGTTTTGATAGTATAAGAGTTATAGCCGGAAAGCTCTGCGGACGGAGGCAGAGATGAAAAACATGATTTCCAATTCGAAGCTTGAGAAGAACGTGAGGATCTTCGATGATGAAAAGCAGATGTTGAAATTCATGATAGAAAAATGGGAGAATATTTCACACGAACGGATTGAAAGAAGAGGATATTTCACCGTAGCGCTCTCAGGAGGCAAAACGCCCATCGTGTTTTATCAGAAGCTGGCTGAATGGGATAATAAATCCTTCTGGAAGAGGACGCATGTCTTTCTTGTCGATGAGAGGTTTGTCCCGTTTGAGGATGAGGACAGTAACTACAGGATGTTGAGGGAGGCACTTTTAGGAAAAATTCCTGTTCCTCAAGAAAATATCCATCCCATCCCCACAGAGAAAGTGAGCCTGGAGGTTTCGGTAAGGGAATATGAGAAGGATCTGGAGAGCTTTTTCAAAGTCTCAAAAGGTCAATTCCCTAACTTCGATCTTATCCTTTTGGGCATCGGAGAAGACGGTCACACCGCTTCGCTTTTTCCGGGCGGCAAAGCCTTGAGCGAGCGCAATCACCTGACCGCTGCCGTGGTGGTTGACGAGACGAGGCACGATCGGATCACGCTGACCCTGCCGGTCATCAATCACGCGGAGCATGTCATTTTTTTTGTGACAGGGGCGAACAAGGCGCCTGTCCTGAAGAAGATCATCGCCGGGGACGCCTCGCTGCCGGCATCGCTGGTCCAGCCGCGAAGCGGAAAGCTTCTGTTTGTGATCGACCGGGAAGCAAGCTCCCAGCTCTACGCATAAAGAGAGTTTCTAATAATTACCCATTTGTCACTCCCGCGCACGCGGGAGTCCAGTATTGTTAGAGGTTTCTGGATTCTTGCTTTCGCAGGAATGACATTTTTGGGGGCAGCCTAAAGGCTTACTGGTACAGAGATTTGTCATCGAAGCAAAAGAAACCGAAAAATGGTATAAGCCAAATAAGCGGAAACCGCAGGAGGAGGCTCTATGAAACGCAAAGATCTTAAGGCGAGAATATTCTTGGACGGAGGAGATCCCGATGAGACGCGGAAGGCCATGGGCCTCCTCGGATTCCTTGACGGACAGACAACGAACCCGACCCTCATCTCGAAAAATCCCAGAGCCCGCGCCCGCCTTGAGAAGGGAGAAAAATTCACCAGAGAAGAGATCATCGATTTTTATCACGAAACAGTAAAAGAAATTTCCAAACTGATCCCTCAGGGGTCGGTTTCCGTTGAGGTCTACTCGGATCTTTCAACCCTTGCTGAACCGATGTTGAAGCAGGCCAAGGAGATGTTTTCCTGGATTCCGAATGCCCATATCAAATTTCCCACATCCCGGGAGGGACTGAAGGCAGCAGAGCAAGCGGTCAAGAGCGGATTTCGCGTCAACCTGACACTTTGTTTTACCCAGGAGCAGGCGGCGGCGGTTTACGCAGCTACCAGGGGTGCCAAAAAGGGCGATGTCTTTGTCTCTCCTTTTATCGGCCGGCTGGACGATAGGGGAGAAAATGGAATGGATCTGATTTCCAATATACTTAAGATGTATCAAAAAGGTGACGGGCACGTGGAGCTCTTAACGGCCAGTGTAAGAAAAGCAGATCATCTCCTCTATGCCCTCAAGCTTGGTTCAGACATCATCACCGTTCCGTTCAATGTTCTGAAAGAATGGGGCGAGAAGGGAATGCCGATGCCCAAGAGCGACTATGTCTACGATTCGGGAAGCTTAAAGGCCATCCCCTTCAAAGAGATCGATCTTGCGAAAAACTGGGAAACCTACGATATCCGCCACGAGTTGACGGATAAGGGGATGGAGCGATTTTCCGCCGATTGGAACGCCCTAATAAAAGCATAAACCGCATAGCGCATGGAGCATAGAGTTTTACGCTATGCGCTATGCTCTCTGCTCTACGCCTGTTAGTGCTATGCCCTATGCGCTCTGCTCTGTGCCTGCTGGTTTTTAGCTGGTTTGACACGGCGGGATCTTTTCGGCAAGTTTTTTCTTCTTCGCCGGTGTGAGTTCCTCTTCGATCTCCCAGTCCTTCTTGGCAGAGGCATCCTGTGCCTTGATGAGAAGCCAGTCCTTGCCGCTCCCTCTGCCTTTCATCAGGATGAGGGCGAAGCCACCCTTTAATTTCTTTCCTTTTAGGGTAAAACTCAGCCTTCCCTTTTTGAGAGCGGATTCCGGATCTCCCTCCGGTTGAAACTCGCCTTCGTCCCAGATCAGGACCGGTCCGGCTCCGTATTGCCCCTGGGGAATCACTCCCTCAAACTCGCCATATTCAAGAGGATGATCGTCCACCATCACCGCGAGCCGCTTATCCGCCGGGTTCATCGAAGGGCCCTTGGGAATGGCCCATGATTTGAGGACCCCGGCGATCTCCATTCGAAAATCATAATGGAGACGGGTGGCATGGTGCTCATGGACGACAAATCTCATACAGGTCCTCTCTTTCTTTTGTCTCTCAAGAGGAGAAAGAATGCCTTTCTTTCTCTTGAGAGCTATTCCATCCTTTCCAGCATCTTCTGAAGGGGCCTTACCATTTGCTCCTTGATCTTCTTGCGATAGATTTCCTTTCTCATCGCCGGAATTTTAGTAAGAAGGATTAATATGGAATTGATCAGGCGGGATTTGTATTTCCGCTGGGGAAAATCATAGAGACCATGTTCTTTATAGAACCGATGATCTGCCTGGAAGGGAAACCGGAGTTTACCCCAAACATCATCCCTGAGAACTTTCATCCCACCCACACTGAGAAACGTCTTGGTTTTAATATAGCTCTTCCCGGCAAGATGAACGACCCGCTCCGCCAGAGATTGGAGCCGCGCATCTAATTCTTTTGCATGATCCTCTTCATCGGTAACGATGTCGACCAGGTTGGCCTGTTGCCATTCGGTATAGGCTTCTACGATCTGCCGGAGGTTGGGGATCTGTCTCAAAGGGCCAGAAACGATGAATCCGACCTGTTTTCCCGTAAGGGAAGGGGTGTGCGTATGAAAGAAGCTCCTGTCGAAGAACATTTTCCATCTGGAGGATAAATACCTGTCCTGAATCGTCCCCGCGAAAATGAGGATATCCGCCGTTTTCACCCGATCTTTATAAAATCGAACATATTCATCCTGATCCCCGTAGGAACACTGATAATCATAGCCGCACTGAATACAGCCCAGGCACCCCCCCTTGATGTCAAGTTGGCGGAGGTTGGCCACACTCACCTCTTCCACAAAGGAGTTTCTGAATCTTTCGATCATCTTGCCCAAATTGGTGTCAGGCTCTTTGAGGTCCGCAAGGACCAGCGCCCTTTTCCCTTGGAGGCTTACCCTCTGTCCCGCAGGACCCGGAATATAATCAAACGTTCGACCGAGGATCGGTGAGAATTTTTTTGCCGTGGGAGCATGGGATTGAATCCCTTCGAAAAATTCGGAGGCAAAAAGGCTACATCTTTCTCTCTCCTTCCCATGCATCAGGTCATACATGGCGGCCGAAAAAGACCCTAAATATTTCATATCCAGATCGTCGCAAATCGCATTCATGTAATTGTGAGCGGTGTGGTCGAAGAAATGAACAGAGGTGGATAACGCGGCGGTATATTTATTCCTAAAAACGTCCTGCGTCCCCCTTTCCCAGATGAGCTCGATGAACCGCTTATACTGGGAGGGGACAAGGAGATAATAGAGGGGGAACGCCCAGAGCACCCCGTCAGAAGACCTCACTTCATCCATGATCTCTTGAAAGGCCGCTGTGTCTTTTTCGATCTTTTTGATTTGGGAGGCGATGTTCAGGATTTTCAATTCGTGATGGGGAAACTTCTTCTGGATAAAATTCACATACTGCATGGTCACACTCAGGTTTCCCTTTGGACTTCCGTTCAGGACAGTAATTTTCATTGCAACAAGCTCCTTTCAAATGATCGACTCATCTTTGTCTCAATCCCCTCGGACCAACTTCTTCGTCAATTTCTTAGGAGGGGACACCGGTTCCTTCCGAGAAGACTCTTTTTTCCCCTTCCCTTCGATTTGCTTTAGCGCTTTATCACACCATTCCAAAACCATTCGATCAACCTTTCTGCCGTAATCCAGTGTCAAGCGCCAGTAAAGGGCATCCTTAAAAGCCCCCGTGGCATGCGCATATTGCTTAATCACCGAAGGGACTTCCTTTTCATACCTTTGCAATAGATTCGCGTGATATTCCCGCCATGCCCGCAGGTGAGCAGCAAACTGAGATGGGTTCATTTGACTGCCGAAGAAAATCTTGATCAGCATGGCGTTGCGGGTTTCTGGCACTTCTGTTGGTTCGGCCAGCCAGCGTTTGAATTCTTCCTGCCCGGCCTTCGTGATCGTGTAAACGTTGCGACTCGGTTTGCCATTCTGATGCTTCACCGTCAAGGTTAACCACCCTCCTTTCTCCATCTGGGTGAGGGTCCGATAAATTTGCGGCAACGTGGCATTCCAAAAAAAATGAATGGACTTGTCAAACGTAGCCTTCAGTTCATACCCGGTGGTGGGCTGGTAATTGATTAAACCCAATAAAGCGTGGGACAGGGACACGGGTTTCGCTCCTTATAAAATTTAGTTTATATATAACTGTGCATATATTAGCCTATGAATTTATCCCTGTCAAGCGAATGTTTAGAGGCTACGCTTTCCTTTTAAAGCAACCAGAATTCCAGCAAAGATCGAGATTCCCCCAAGGATCTTCCAGGCCGTCAGCCCTTCACCCAAGATAAAGTAAGCTAAAATCGTGGACCCGATGGGCTCTCCCAAAATTGCAACGGCTACCATGGATGCCGGAAGGTACTTCAGGGCCCAATTGAAGGTGGTGTGGCCAATCAATTGGGGGACCAGGGCGAGGAGAAAGAAATAGAAATAGGTAGAAGACGAATATCCGAAAAAAGGCTCTTTAAAAATGAGGGAAAAGAGAATTAAGATCAATCCAGCCATGGAATAGACGGGGAAGATATAAGAGAAAAGATCCTGATCCTTCCTCACCTTTCTTCCCACAAGAAGGTATCCCGATGCAGCGATAGCGCCCAGTAGCGCCAATCCATCTCCCATCAAAGCCTCTCTCGAAAGGGCCATGTCTCCATAGCTGATCAACCCACTCCCCAAAACCGAGAGAGCGATCCCTATGATTAAATTCAACGCAAGTCGTTCTTTTAAAAAGAGCAAGCCTCCTACCCCGACAAAAATGGGATGGGTGGTGACTAAGACCACTGAACTGGCCACAGAGGTGTATTTCAGAGAGGTTATCCAGAGGGCAAAGTGGAGGCTTAGGAGGAGGCCGGAGAGAAGAAGCCATCCCAATGCGTTCCTCTCCCATCCTCTCCAGGTTTTCTTATAATAAGCGAAAGGGGATAGCATTAGCGAAGCGAGAATGAGCCGGTACGTGGCGATGATCAGCACCGGCGCATCGCAGAGCTTGATAAAAATCGAAGCCGTAGAGATCGCGATGATTCCGATGGGGAGGAATGTATAAAGGCGAAACATCCCGGTTAATTTATATCAATTCGGAGAGATCTTCAAGCTGGGGTGTTTGGCAAAACCTTCTTGCGCTATGCTCCATGCGCTCTGCTCTATGCGGCCTAGGCGATGCGGCCTAGCGAAATTGACACGTGGATGAAAAGATGGTACTTTTGGATGGCCTCCGCGAACTGACCGGTGAAAAGAATTTTCAGGAGTGCGGAGAAATAAAGGATTGAGACGCCAAAGGCTACGGGGTGAGCGCCGTCGGTAAGACATTGAAAGAAGAAGTTCTCTATGTCGAAGAAATTACACCTTATTTCGATCCTATTACTCGTTGTCTCCCCAACCCTCTCCTTTGCCCAGGCAAAACTCTCTAAACAGAGCATAAGCAGAATCGGCGTGACCCAAACCGCTTGCAACCCGGACTTCGATGCAGACGCCAAAGGGTTTGAGAAGGCCCTGGCCGAGGCCGGGTTCAAAGAGGGCAGCCGTGTCATTTATGACCGACAAAATGCTCAGGGAGATGTCAATCATACCCGGAGCATTGCCCACAAGTTCTTAAATGCCGATCTGGACGTGATCCACAGCATCGCCACCCCCTCTTCGCGGGCGGTGATAAAGGTCATCGCAGATATCCCTATCGTCTTCTCCTCGGTGACGGAGCCTGTTTATGCCGGACTCATACCCAAAGGGAGTGCTGTTGGGACAGGGACCGGGACCAATGTCACGGGCGTCAGCGATCGTTGGCCAGTGGCTCTGCAATTGGAGATGTACACCCGATTTTTTCCCAGGGCGAAACGATGGGGAACGATTTACAATGCAGGAAATCCCAGGTCTGTTCTTTATATCAAAGAGCTGCGGGAGGCTGCCAAGAGATTGAAAGTCGAACTGATCGAAGTGACGACTTCAAGCGGTGACGAGATCCTGCCAGCCGCTGAATTTCTCGCAAGGAAGGCCCAGATCATTTACATCACCTATGATCATATCGCCCTCTCTTCTTTTGATACGATCGTGAAGGTCTGTAACGAAAAGAAGATCCCTCTCTTCGGCGGCGATCTCGGTTGCGTCACAAGAGGGGCGATGGCCGCTTATGGATGGGATTATTTTCAAATCGGCTATTCTGCGGGCAGGAAGGCGGTTCGGATCTTGAAGGGGGAAAAACCGGGAGACATCCCCTGGGAGCTTGGAGGGAAAGTGGTTCTTTTGATCAACGAGAAAGCCGCAAAGGCCCAGGGGGCCATTGTCCCCCCGGAGCTGCTGAAAAAAGCAGATAAGATCGTTCGGGAATAAACCGTGCACGAAGCTCCAGTGACCCCAATAAATTCTGGCCAAAGATATTAGGAATTTCCTCTACATATTCCCTCCCCCTTCGATGGGGGAGGGTCCGGGTGGGGGTGGACAAAATCGATTGGCTCCCCCTCCCCTTCATCCCCTCCCACGGCGGGGAGGGGGGCTTTTAGAAAATTCTTCCGAAGCGCTAGAGATAAATTCTCAGACTCCAATGTGTGTTAGTATTTAATAGTGAAAATGTTTTGGATTATGTTTGATGGGGATTTGGTTTTTGAAGTTTATTTCTTGGGGTGAATGGCTTGATGATCTGGCGTCCTTCATGTCAATAATTATTCCGTTCTACGAGGAGCACCCATGATCTCAATCGATTTGAAACGATGCACTTTATGCGGCCTCTGCGTTCCGGTCTGTGTCAGACGAATATTGGAAGAGGGGGATAAGGGGGTCGTGGTCACGGACCCGGAGCTGTGTATCGATTGCGGGCATTGCAAGGCCGTTTGTCCCACGGATGCGCCGGGCCTCTCTCATCTCGACGAGACGGAATTCGAACCCGTTGCGAACGCGGATAAACTCCCCGATCCATCCGAGTTTCTCAGATTTCTTCGTCGCCGTCGGAGCACAAGGGTTTACAAGGACAAGCCGGTTGAAATTGAAAAACTGAGAATGATCCTGGAGGCAGGCCGATTTGCCCCAACGGGAGGAAATCGGCAGCCCTGCGAATGCATTGTCGTTCGAGGGCGAGAACTTTTGGATCAGGTGCGCTCGTTGGCCATTCAGACCTTACAGAAACTGGGGGAAGCGGCGAAAGAAGCCTTCCGCAGGCATGATCAATTAAAAGAGCCTTTGCCGGAGGAATTCATTCCCCTCCAAAATTATCCGCCGGTTTGGGAACGGATGGCAAGGAAATGGGAGGAGGGAATAGACCTGCTCTTCTATCATGCCCCGGCGTTGATCCTGATCCGCACAAAGCGGGGAGCGACGACGTCTGCTGACGTCGATGCGGGTCTTTCGGCAATGCAAATGGTCTTGATGGCCGAGACCATGGGTCTGGGAACCTGTCTCAACGGTTTTCTGGTGACCGCAATCAAGCGTTCGGAAGAGTTGAGAAAGGTTTTGAACATCTCTGACGATCATCAGGTTCACGTGACATTCACCGTTGGATATCCGGATGTCGAGTTTCTGAGACTCGTGGCCCGGAATCCGGTCAATGTGAAATGGATTGGAGACGAACGATGACGGCTTCGAATCTTCCGAGTCTCACTTACAAATGGTTCCGTTTTGACGACCAGGGGATTAAGAAGTGGTGGGGAAAAGACTATCTGATCCGATGGGATGATGTCACCTCTGAGAAGACTGTTATCGTCAGAGCGCGAAACGCAAAGTATTATCAGACCCGAATCGAGACAAAAGCAAAGAAGTCCATATCCTTCAATTGCATTCATTACTTCTCCTCCTTTTCAAAATTGCCTTCCTACAGCGAAGTTCTAGGCCTCGTCGCGGGAAAAGTCGCGGAGCCTTTTGTATGTGATAAAACAAAGTTCGTTGCCAGATGGGGGAAGGATATTAGGTCGATCAAGAAGCTTCGGAGGGCGACGAAGGGTCAGATTCCTAATATCGAAGATTTGAAGTCTCTTGGAAACCTCTATCTGGTCCGATTCAATTTCTGGAGGGCAAGAAGGACCTTCCGTAAAATACTTGAGTTTAACCCGAGCGACACCGGTGCGTTGGAGGGTCTTGCGTTAGCGGATATGGATTTACAAAAGGGTCCTTCCAAAATCATTCCGCAGTACGAGCATCTTGTGGCACTTGACCCGAATCACGTAGGCTACCTACGCCGGCTTACGACGCTCATGCTCGATACGGACGATCCGCAGGCAGAGAATTATGCCACACGTCTGGTCAATCTCAATCCCGGAGAGGTTCAGGGGAGATTGTCGCTCGCGTTTTACAATTTCAGAAAGGGTCTCTTTTCAGAGGCGAAGACAATATTTCAGACGGTGGAAACGATTGCAAAGGATACGAGGGTAAAAGAGTATGCCCGGAAGCAGATCGGCTATATCGAAAGATACGAGATGGATTCGACGTTTAGAAAGAAAGAAGAGGTGAAGAGGATCGGCCGGAAAGTATTGGGAGTGATCCTGGCCTATCTAGTGCCGGTGATCGTAGTATTGCTTCTCTTACTCCGCATCGCTCGAAGAATATTTAAATTGTAAAAAAGAATGGAATAAGCTTCACCAGAACAGTTATGACAAAATCCCTCCAAATATCGGACAGCCTGTTTTCAATTTGCCGAAGGATTCCCGAATGAACAAATGGTCGTGACAGTGTCACGACCATTGCGTTAGAGTCATTCCTTGAGATGGCTCGTCTCAAAGATGAGCTGCAAACTTGAAACCGCAATTTGCGCCGGGAAAGGGTATTGCATTTTTTTCTGAATTCTGATATTCTGAATTCAGAAAAAAATGCGGAGGTGCCAAGTGCAAAGCGTCAGATCGATCACGGCAGCAATCAAGTCCCGTGGGCAACTCACCATTCCGAAGAAAATCAGGGTGAGGAGTCATCTGGAAGAGGGGCAGATCGTTTCGATCATTCCGGTGGGAGATTCGGTCATTATTACTCCGAGACGCCTTGAACTGGATGAGGCGAGAAGAGAGATCAGGAGAATCCTGAGAGGAACGGGAATTTCCCCGGAGGAGCTTCTGGCAGGGCTTAAAGAAGAACGGGAAAAGCTATATCAAGAGACTTATGGGAAAAAAAGTCGTTAGGGTTTTCCTCGATTCGAACGTAATCCTGTCAGGTCTTCTCTCTGAGAGGGGCGCACCGCGCATCCTCCTCGACCTGCTTAGCCTCAAGCTGCCATTTCTCATCGGCTCGACGGGCAGATACAACTTGATTGAGATCGAGCGGAATCTGAGGAAGAAAATGCCCGGTCTGCTCTCCGTGTACAAAGCCTATCTCCCGAGGCTTAATCTAAAGGTTATCCCTCTCCCTCGCCCCGAGGGCGTGAGAGACTTTTCCGGGCAGGTTGCGGACAAAGACATTCCAGTCCTTATTTCGGCGATCCGGAGTGGAGCGGATTTCTTAGTGACTGGCGATAAACAGCACTTTGGAAAAATAAAGGAACCCGGCGAATATCCATTTCGCGTGGTGACCCCTTCAGAATTTATCGACTCAATCCTTCCAGAGATTCTAAAAGAGTTCGGAGAAACGGATTAGCGTGAAGGCAGGGGATACCAGACGGCGATAAACCAGGCCCTGCGATTCACGCCTGCCCGCCGAAACTTAAGTGTAGGCGGGGTCACGCCTCATGATTTACGAGACACGATGTCAATGGAATGGTTTTTCTAATTTTGTATAGAAATTTCGCTATGCGCTAAGCGCTATGCTCAATGCCTTTCTTTCAGGGTGGCTCACATCACCAATACTGCTCTCTCTCGATGATCGTGGCAACGCCCTGTCCCCCGCCGCAGCAGGCATTGGACAAGCCGTAGCGTGCACCTTTCAGCTTAAGGATGCGCGCGAGGGTGCCGACCAGCCGATTGCCGGTGGCCCCCAGCGGGTGTCCGATCGCGGTACCGCCGCCCATGACATTGACCCGGTCCGGATCGATGCCGAGCTCTTTGATGCAGTTGAGCGCAACAATGCAGAACGCCTCGTTGATCTCCCAGTAGTCGATATCCTTTGCTTTCAGTCCGGCCTTTTCCAGGGCCAAGCGAGAGGCCGGCACCGGACCTACCCCCATGATCGTGGGGTCAACCCCGGCGAAACCGATGGAACGGAGGGTGGCCATGGGCTTGAGCCCTTTCTTTTTGGCCTTCTCCTTGGACATCAGGACCATCGATGTGGCCGCTGCATTCAAGGGAGAGGAGTTCCCGGCGGTAATCACGCCGTCTTCTTTAAAGGCTGGCTTGAGATCCCTCATCCCCTCATACGTGGCACCGGCCCGCACGGCCATGTCCTTGTCAACCACCATCATCTTGCCATCCGCCTGCTCGGCCTCGATGGGCAGGATCTCGTCTTTAAAGAAACCCTCCTTCTGTGCCTTTTCCGCCAGGTTGTGCGAACGTGTGCCCCATCGGTCCATGTCCTCTTTCGTGAAATCCCTCAGGGTGAAGAGTTTTTCAGCCGTAAATCCCATATTGGAGAGGGTGGCAAAGTCCCAATGTTTCATGGCCTCGTCATTCAGAAAACGGGGGTTAGGGCTGATGGCGCCTGCTTTTGCCCTCAAATTCGCACCGTAATTCCGGGTCATGTGCTCCATCCCTCCGACGAGCACCGTGTCCGCAAAGCCGGCCGCTATCTCCAGAAATCCAATGTGGATGCCAGCCATGGAAGAGCCGCACTGCTGGTCCACGAACTTGGCTGGAATGGTCTGGGGAAGATTGGCGAGGAGGATGGGATACCTGCCGCCGTAGGTCCAATTCTCGTTCACGCCCACCGCGGACCCGATCAAAAAATCGTCTATCTCCTCGGGCTTCACCCCGCTCCTCTTGAGCACCTCCGGCAGAAGCCGTGCCAGGAGGTCATCGGCCCTCAACTTGTAGAATACATCCCTTTCGGGCTCATTGGGTCTCGATCTGGATTGTGCCGTCCTCAAATATCCGACAATGACAACATCTCTTAGTTCCTTCATTGGTGTACCTCCTTGATTTTTTGGTCCTACCCGCATCCTGTGGTTTTTTTCACAAATGAGCGGTAGAGACCAGTATAAGAAATTTACTTCATCCGTGTCAATAAGGGATCAGGTCCATTCATCGGTTTTCTACCCTTATCATCGGCCCTCTCCCCTTTTCCGGCGCTCCCGTTGCAGGTCGGGGAGAAACCCAGCCAGGATCCCTATTAACGGGAGGAAGGCACACACCTGATACACGGTCGTGATGCTCGTCGCGTCGGCCAATCTTCCCAGCACCGCCGCACCGATTCCACCCATGCCAAATGCCAAGCCAAAGAAGAGGCCGGAAATCATTCCGACCCTCCCCGGAATGAGCTCTTGCGCATACACCACGATTGCGGGAAACGCGGACGCCAGGATCAGGCCGATGGCCACGGTGAGTGGGCCAGTCCAGGCGAGGGAGACGTGCGGGAGCAGGAGGGTAAAGGGTAGGACCCCCAGAACCGACACCCAGATGACGCGTTTCCGACCAATGCGGTCCCCAATCGGTCCGCCGATCAGGGTGCCGGCTGCCGCTGCCCCAAGGAACACGAAAAGGTGGATCTGTGCGCTCCGTATCGAGACGTGAAACTTGCTGATCAGATAAAAGGTGTAATAGCTGTTGAGGCTCGCGAGATAAAAGAACTTCGAAAAAATCAGGGCCATGAGGATCGTCAGGGAGCGGCCGACTTTCGGTGTGGAGGCTCCGCTTGCAATGGGCGGGTGCGGACGGGGCGGGTCTGCCTTCGGGCGGACACGTCCATACCACCCCCCGATGCGGCTAAGGATGAAAATGGCGAGGAGTGCTGCGATCCCAAACCATCCGACGCTTTCTCGCCCGCGAGGCAGCACAAACAGCGCGGCCAGCAAGGGGCCCAAGGCTCCGCCCGCGTTCCCACCGACTTGGAAGAGCGATTGCGCCAGGCCATGCTGTCCTCCCGAGGCGAGGTGGGCTACGCGGGACGCCTCCGGGTGGAACACCGCAGAGCCCATGCCGATCAGGGCCGCCGATGCGAGAAGGAGCGGGAATGACGGCACCCGCGAGAATAAGATGAGCCCGATCAGGGTCGAAGCCATTCCCGCCGCCAGTGAATACGGCTGAGGGTGGCGATCCGTCGTGAGCCCCACCAGCGGCTGCAGGAGCGACGCGGTGCACTGATACGTCAACGTAATCAGTCCCACCTGCGCAAAGTTGAGTTGGAATCCGGTTTTCAGCAACGGATACATCGCTGGCATCAGCGATTGCATCATATCGTTGAGCAAATGGCAAAAGCCGATGGCCACGAGAATCGGAAAGACAGTCGGGTACCCTCCTGCGGAGGACTCCTTTTCGGTCACTTCATTCTCCCTTTGACATCAAAGCCAGCACCATCGGCCAAAGTGGATGCGAACCCCTGCCGAGCTATCTGAACTGCCGCCGGAATAACCTTTCGTTGGTCATGCGTCAGTTTCGTAAAACCTCCGTAACATTTGCTGCTGTTTGAACACGATAACCCGAAAAGCAAAGGCCACTCTTGAAGTGGCCTCTCCTGGAATCTCGATGTTAACGATTTTGTCTCATCCGAATAATTCAAAATAACACTCATAAAGGATTAATTCAATGAACCACAGACACTGGATATAACCACGGTCACGCGACACGAACCCCGGGTTTGATTGAATGATTTTTGATTGTATTGACATTCCGCAATCTACGTTGATTAGGTGTTATATTTTTCTTACTAACACCCGCACGAGCCACGAGCACGAATCACGATTTGATTGCCATCCAATTGCTTTTTTGATATAGTGGGGCAAAGTTTTTATCTTCAATCCGCAATTCGCAATCTGCGATTGACCCTGAACCGGTCATAATTTGTGACCACTTCGACCCATGGTGGGCGCCGAAAGCTGCGTTTGGCCTTTACTGAACGAAAAGGAGAATCTTGCAAATCGTACCTAAAAGAGGTACAATCGTACCCATAATGAGTACACTGTCTGAAAGCGATAACCTCTCCAGGACTCTGTTTAGTAAGACCCGCCGGGCGGTTTTCTCTTTACTCTACGGCCATGTCGACGATGCTTTTTATCTGCGGGAAATCGTTCGCGCTGCCGGAGTCGGGCTGGGTGGAGTGCAGAGGGAATTGAAGCAGCTTTCAGACGCCGGAATTATCCAGCGCATCGTTCGTGGCCATCAAGTCTATTACCAGGCAAATCCCCGTTGCCCTGTATTCGCAGAGCTGAAAAGCCTGGTCGTCAAGACGGTTGGAGTGGGGGCAGCGCTGCAAGCCGCCTTGGCGCCTTTGGGCGGCCGCATCCATGTGGCTTTCATCTATGGATCCATGGCCCGCAGCGAAGAACACCGCGAGAGCGATGTGGATCTCCTGGTCGTGGGCAAGGCAACTTTTACTGAGATTGTGTCAGCGCTGAGCGAGGCTCAAAAGACAATCGGCCGGGAGATCAACCCGACCGTTTATCCTCCCGCGGAATTCCGATCAAAGGTGGCGGCAGGGCACCATTTTCTCAGCACGGTCCTAAGAGGACCCATGTTTTTCCTCATCGGAGACAAACGTGAGCTTGCAAGACTGGCTAAAAAGCCGCTGGCTCATTGAGCACCAAACGAGTCGCCAGGAGATTTCCGACTTGCTAAGCATGGCGGATCGCGACCTGGCCCAATGCCGAACGCCTCATCTGAGTCCCGACTGGCAACTGAATATAGCCTACAACGCTGCCTTGCAAGCGGCAACGGCAGCTCTGGCCGCTGCCGGTTATCGGGCTGCAACGGGGGCCCATCACTACCGGGTGATCCAGTCGCTTGCTCACACGATCGAAGCAGATCCCGGTCTCGTCATTCAGTTAGATAAATTCCGAAAGAAGAGAAACATTACTGAGTACGAACAAGCGGGAGCGGTATCCGAGCAAGAGGCAAAGGAGATGCTTGCCCTGGCGAAAAATCTAAGGGACAAAGTGGAGAAGTGGCTTTGTTCGAACCATCCGGAGCTGTTATAAATACGGCGATGGGCTTTTTGTTATACTGGTGCGGCCTTAGATAATTGATAAGCCAAAGGGTATCACAATTTGTGATACCTTGCAGAGGTTGAATGAAGACACTTATTCCTGTAGAAATTATTGAGCAGAGAATTTTGTTGATTCGCGGCCAGAAAGTAATGTTGAGTACCGATTTAGCTGAGCTTTATCTAGTTGAACCGCGGGTGTTAGTTCAGGCGGTGAAGCGGAATATAGCTCGGTTTCCAGGGGATTTTATGTTCCAGTTGACAGAAGAAGAATTTTCTAACTTGAAATCACAAATTGTGATTTCAAGTTGGGGCGGGCTCCGCCGTGCCAGGCGTGACACGCCGTCTTCGGCCCCAGTGGGTTGAGGGGGACACGACTCACGGTATTAAAGGGATGGGCTTTTTTGTTTTTCTGGTATGGTCTCAAATGATTTAGCTACGGACGCGCCAGAACGGTTATGACAAAACTCCTTCAAACATCAGACAGCCTGTTCCAGGATTTAAGGTCGCTGATCATTGAGGCGCGACAGGATGTGGCGCGGCAGGTGAATTCCGCCCTGGTCCTGCTGTACTGGCGTGTAGGAAGGCGCATTCGCCAGGATATCCTGAATGAAAAAAGGGCGGAATATGGTGAGCAGATTGTGTACGCAGTGAGTGCACAATTGGTCGAGGAATTCGGGACAGGCTTTTCTGAGAAAAACTTGCGGCGAATGGTTCAATTTGCTGCAGCATTCCCAGATGAGCAAATTGTCGTGACACTGTCACGACAATTGGGTTGGAGCCATTTCGTCACCATCATTCCACTCGATGACGATCTCAAACGTGACTTCTATGCTGAGATGTGTCGGATTGAACGCTGGAGTGTCCGCACCCTTCGTCAGAAAATCCCGGGTATGCTCTTTGAGCGGACCGCTCTTTCCAAGAAGCCAGCGGAGTTGGCTAAACAAGAGCTCATTAAATTACGGGAAGAGGATAAACTGACGCCTGACTTGGTTTTTCGTGATCCTTATTTTCTTGACTTCCTTGGTTTAAAGGATACTTATAGCGAGAAAGACCTTGAAACGGCAATCTTAAGGGAATTGGAGGCATTTAAGTTCGTGGCGATGACGAAGCATCAGGAGAACTTTGGGGAGTCGAATGTATGAAGGCAGGCGACCGAGGGATGCCGCGTGATTACCCATCTCTCCTGGCGGAAATCAAGGAACGCATCCGTTCCGCCCAGTACGATGCTCTGCGGGCCGTCAACAAGGAGTTGGTAGCACTCTATTGGGACCTCGGACGGGTTATCTGCAAACGTCAGGCGGATGGGACCAGTTGGGGTAAGGCGATCGTGGAGCGGCTGGCAGCCGACTTGCGCGCCGAGTTTCCGGGTATCCAGGGATTTTCGTCTCAGAACCTCTGGTATATGAGGCAGTTTTATCTCGTTTATCACGGCCACGAAAAACTCCAACCGCTGGTTGGAGAAATCAGTTGGGCCAAGCATCTGGTTATTCTCGGCAAATGCAAGGACATCCTCGAACGAGAGTTCTACATACGCATGACGAAAAAGTTCGGGTGGACCAAGAGCGTCCTTATCCACCAGATCGAGAACCAGAGCTACGAGGAGACCTTGCTCGGCCAGACCAATTTCGACAAGGCGCTGACGCCCAAGCTGCGCGCGCAGGCGAAGCTGGCCGTCAAGGATGAGTACACCTTCGATTTTCTTGAACTCGGCGAGGAGCATGCCGAACGCGAGATGGAGCGCGACTTACCATAACACCTCACGCCTCACGGTTCAGGTACTTGATTTACTAATTACGTTGAGTAATAATACTCAATATATTGAGTAATTTGTTATACGGCCAGAGGAAAATTGTACAAGCGAGCGATCTTTCATACTCTGTTAAAGCGCATTCAAGAGCCCAGGCGGTTCATCCAGGTTCTGGCTGGACCGAGACAGGTTGGGAAAACCACGATGGCTCGCCAATTGATGGAGGCCGTCCCTATTCCCGTTCACTCCGTGACAGCCGATGAGCCCACCTTGCGGGATCGTACCTGGTTAGCCCAGCAGTGGGAAATCGCCCGTCTAAAAATCAATGAAAAGAATAGGAGGAGAGGTGCCCTTCTGATCCTCGACGAAACTCAAAAAGTTTCAGAATGGTCCGAGATCATCAAACGCCTTTGGGATGAGGATACCCGTTCAGGTCTCCCCCTGAAGGTGGTCCTTCTCGGGTCCTCGCCCCTCCTCGTCCAGAGAGGATTAACGGAAAGTTTAGCCGGACGCTTTGAAATCATTCCTGTGACTCACTGGTCTTATGCCGAGATGAGGGAGGCTTTCGGCTGGGATTTAGAGCAATATATTTTGTATGGGGGCTATCCGGGTGCGGCCGGGCTCATCGATGAGCATGAACGCTGGGCCAGGTACATCATCGATTCGCTCATTGAGACAACGATCTCCCGGGATATTCTCCTACTGACCCGTGTCGATAAGCCTGCTCTGCTTCGGCGACTGTTTCAGTTATGCTGCGATTACTCAGGGCAGGTGCTCTCGTATCAAAAAATGCTTGGACAGTTGCACGACGCTGGAAATACGACTACCCTGGCGCACTACCTTGACCTGCTCAATGGGGCGGGTTTGATCTCAGGATTGTCAAAGTTTTCTGGAAAACGCGTGAAGCAACGATCATCGAGCCCCAAGATCCAGGTTTTAAACACCGCTTTGATGTCTGCATCCTCCCGTCTTTCTCTTGAGGCCGCTCAACAGGACCGTGATTATTGGGGGAGACTGGTTGAATCAGCAGTAGGGGCCCATCTTGTTAACGGCACAAGGGGAAAGAACATCGAAGTCTTTTACTGGCTTGAAAGAAATCAGGAAGTGGATTTTGTCCTGCGGGCCGGGAATGATGTTGCTGCCATTGAGGTAAAAAGCGGGCGAAGAAGAGACCGTCTTCTTGGGATGGAAGCCTTCTCGAAAGCCTTTCGAGTAAAGCGTCAACTCTTGGTCGGAGAGCAAGGAATCCCAGTGGGGGAATTTTTGAAAACGTCGATTGAGCGCTGGCTTCGTTGAACAAGTTTGGAATTAGACTTTCCAAATTCTTTCCCTTCTATGATTGACGCTTCGCGCCTAACCTGCCTACCGCAGGCCCTGAACCTAGTCCCGCGTCTCGCGGGATACAGGGTAGGCAGGCTTGTCCGCCGAAGCCTCTTGGCGTAGGCAGACGCCTCGCGGCTCAGATAATTGTCATCCCTTTCTTTTTCTGATATAGTGAGCGCAATTACTCCTTAATTTTTGCTATTCGATAATGGCGCTATGCTCTATGCGCTATGCACCATGCGGCTATTACATGGTGGGGCGAATCCGGTGGGGGAGTCAATGACTGGTTAAAATCAAAGCCTGTTCTCAAAAAGAATGGGCTTTTTTTTAGATCCCCTAGCAGAAAGTCCTTGAATCAGGATAGTCTTTGTTGTATTATTTACAACAAATGATGTAAAAATAACAACAAAAGAAGACCTCAAACATGTCGGTGTTGCTCAATACGAAATTAAGAAAAAAATTATTAACCTATTCTTTTACGCATCCGGACGAAAATTACTATGTGAGAGAGCTCTCCAGTCTCATCGATGAAGATCCAGGCAATCTTTCGAGGGAGTTGAAAAAACTGGAGGAGGAGGGGCTCTACGCCTCGATGACAAAAGGAAGGGTCAAATATTTTTCCCTCAACAAAACCTATCCTCTGTTTAGAGAGCTTAAGAGGATTATCTCTAAGACAGAGGGCGTGGAGGGAAGCATCAAGGAGGTCGTTTTAAAATTTGGAGGGATTGCCTTGGCTTTTATTTACGGGTCGTATGCTAAAGATAAGGAGAAAAAAGCCTCAGATATAGATCTTGTAGTGGTAGGTGAGTTTCCACAAAGCAAATTGACTCATGATATTCGTGGTCTTGAGTCGAAATTGAACAGAGAGATCAACTTTACTTCCTATACCAGAGAAGAATTTGAAAAAGAGAGAAAAAAGGAAGGAGGTTTTCTCAACCTGGTTTTGAAAGACAAAATTCTCATTTTAAAGGGTGTGCTGAGTGCCGGATAAGCTTATTAAAAAACTTGAAAAATCAGGGAAGATAAGAAAACAAAAGGCAGGGTTTGTCCAGATAGAGGCCTTATTGAAAGAAGCCATATTGGACCTCGAAGAGGCGAAGAGGATTGTGAACCTAGGAGAAAGGGCAACTTATCTATTAGCTTCTACCGCTATGCTGAAAGATGTGACTCCGATTTCTAAATAAAATTGATTTTCTGGTTTCTTTTTGGTACATTGGGTTATCGTTTATTATAAGAGGGTGTGAAGATGGCTAAAGAATTTACAGTGATCATAGAACAGGATGAAGAAGGATACTATATTGCGGAAGTTCCTGAGCTTAAGGGATGCCACACGCAGGCCAAGTCTCTGGACACATTAATGGAAAGGATTAAGGAGGCCATCCAGCTCTGTTTAGAAGTGTATGGGAAGAAATATCCGATTACCCATCTTGTTGGTGTCCAGAAAATTGCTTTATGAGCAAGTTGCCATCTTTAACAGGAAAAGAGGTTGTCTCTTTGCTTAAAAAGGTTGGATTCGTCGTGGAAAGGCAAAGAGGCAGCCATGTCTTCCTGAAACATGATGATGGGCGGGCAACTGTGGTTCCCGTTCATTCGGGAGAGACAATTGGCCCAGGGCTTTTATCAAAGATCTTAAGGGATGTGGAAATGACAAAAGATGAACTACTAAGAATTCTTGAGTGACGACTTCCTCACTAAAGGGGTGAAGAGGATTTATCATATGATTCAAAACAGAGCCTATTCTTAAGAAGAATGGGCTTTTCGTTTTTCGCCTTGCACCTTGCGGCCCACCCCTTACGCTTTACGGCTCACGGTTCAGATAATTGCCTTTGTGTGGCGTTTCTGATATAGTGGGGCAAAATTTTTATCTTCAATCCGCAATTCGCAATCTACAATCTGCAATTGACAGGGTGGGGTATCCGAATGACTGGTTAAAATCAAAGCCTGTTCTCAAAACGAATGGGCTTTTTGGTTTTTTGAGTCTTACACCTTGCGCCTCACGCTTCACGACTCACGGTTATAGGGGGGTAGCCCATGCCAGCGATTGCATCTCTTGAAGATTTGAAGGCGGCTCAGAAAGATGGCTTGAGTATTTACGCTATGCGCTATGCTCTTTGCTTTGGAAGGTGGCGCAGGATCGGCTGGAAGAATATTTGTAAATTATGGCTGGAAGAGAGAAGTCCAGAACAATTAAAAGGAGAAGGAAGTCAGTGAATTGTGCTGACCTGACATCCAATCTGCTCTCGAATCCGAATTCCGCAATCCGCAATTGGAATGCTCCGGAACAATTGAAAGGTCAGGAGAGTGAATGAATGATAAAATGTCAAAAGACAGATCCTTGATTCCCGCTGAGCGCATCGAGCGATCCATTCTACTGATTCGTGGACATAAGGTGATCTTGGACACCGATTTGGCCGCACTTTATGGTGTAGAAACCGGGCAACTGGTTCGTGCCGTTAAAAGGAATATCTCTCGCTTCCCACACGATTTTATGTTTCAGCTCAGTAAAGACGAATTCGAAAACTTGAGATGCCATTTTGGCACCTCAAGTCACTGGGGAGGGCGAAGGTATCCACCTTATGCCTTTACGGAGCAAGGGGTTGCCATGCTTTCTAGCATACTGAAAAGTAGGCGTGCCGTTCAGGTGAATATCGAGATTATGAGAACCTTTGTCCGCCTTCGAAGGATCCTTGCATCCAATGCCGATTTGGCCCGCAAGCTGGATGAGCTTGAGAAGAAGTATGATGCCCAGTTCAAAATAGTTTTCGATGCTATCCGTCAGCTAATGGCACCCAGCGAACCCCAACCGCCAAAGAGACGAATAGGGTTGGATCCCGTTAGAGATCACAAGTCATGTACTATGTTTACGTAATACAGAGCAAGAAGGACGGCCATTTTTATACTGGATTTACGAGTGATCTGCAGAACCGCTTCCAAGAACATAATACAGGTAGAGTGTCTTCAACAAAAGAGAGAGGCCCCTTTGAGCTTATATACTATGAAGCATGTCTGAACCAACAGGATGCTTTGGCTCGTGAGAAATACCTTAAGTCGGGCATGGGTAAGCGGTATTTAAGAAATAGATTGAAGCGGTTCTTATCTCTAACGGGGCAGGTGGAAGAACCTAAAGTTCCTTATCGGACAAAAATGAAGAGGAAAAGTTAGGTATTACTCCTGACGCCTCGCACTTCACGATAAAGAATTTACGCTATGCGCTTGGCGCTATGCTCCATGCGGTTCCCAGCAAAAGGAATGGGCTTTTTGTCTTTCAGCCCTCACGACTTCCACCTTACGCGATGTGGTGGTATGTTTACACTATGCCCTCTGCGCTATGCGAGGTTCTGTACGACTGACGCCTCGCACTTTACGATAAAGAATTTACGCTATGCTCCATGCGCTATGCGCTCTGCGGGATGTTGGTAAGTGGCATCTGAACAATTGAGAGGTGAGGATGGATAAATGTATGCCCTCTTGGATATGTTATTTGGAAAGGATGAGGATTTAACCCTATTTTTTACTTCCACAAACAAAGGATAAAGTGATTAGATGGGGCGCTCAACGGTACATTACGGTGATAGCGACACAAACAATATTCTGAAGAAGCTGCACAACAAACTTCGGCCCGCCGGGACACCGGTCCAGCGGGTGGAGTACATCATCGAGCTTCTTTTGCTCCGCATCTTTGAGGTCAAGATTAAGCAGGACCCTGAGTTCAAACAACTCCGCAATCTGTTCAAAGAACCCAACGAGCAACTGCTGTTCTCTTCTCTTTATTCTGTCGCCAACGAGCGGCTTCTCCCTACCCTGAACGAGAAATTCTTCCCCTTCTACGCCTCTATACTTTCGCAGGCTCGGAAGGTCTATACGACAAACCTGTCGCAGAAGGTTCGGGATCAGCTTGTATTGATCGAGGAGGTTTTCAAAAACTCAAACTTCACGAATAATGTCAAGAGCGGCAACCTTCAGGAAGTTCTCGGCTTGATCGCCGAGATCGACGAGGACCGGCTTCTGAAAACCGACCTGTTGGGGGATGCCATCGAGTCGGCTCTGTCCGAAACTGGTGGCACGAAGGACATAGGCTTGCACCGTACTCCTGATCACATCCGGCAATTCATGGTGGCGATGGTGAGCCCGAAGTTCGACGACACCATCTTTGACCCCGCTTGCGGTACGGCAGGTTTCCTCTTCGACTCCTTCGGCTATGCCCTCGAAAGCGTGAGCCAGGATGGGCACTGGCCTGGCCCCAAAGCCCATCCCGAGATGCAGGCATATTTCAAGAAGTACTTCGCCAAGCGGCAGGCGCCCATGCCCTCTCACGATAAAGCCATTACTTTCTACCGCACGGGTATCTTTGGCATCGAGTACCTGGGTATGATCCGTAAGATGGCTGCGATCAATTTCTATATTCGCGGCCTGAACCCGCAGAACATCGAACAAGGAGACTCCCTCGCTGCATTTGATCCGGTCAAGGACGGTGGCAGTAAGACTGTGGTCCTCGCGAATCCGCCCTTCGGAGCCGAGCGCGACCAAGATGCCTATCCCAACGTGTGGGAGGAGTTTTCGAGGGAATCTGAGACCACAATCCTTTTTGTCAAGTTAATGTTCGATGCACTCGCGCCAGGTGGCCGTTGTGCTGTCATCGTTTCAGAAGGCTTCCTCACCTGGGACCAGACCAGCGCCCGCACCCTCCGCAAAATGTTGATCGAGAACGCGAACCTTCGCGCCATCATCAGCCTCCCCCAAGGTGTCTTCGTGAGCAAGGGTGGTGTTGGTCCTAAGACCTCCATTCTGATCTTCGACAAGAGCGGCCCGACGAAAGAAGTCTGGTTTTACAAGGTCACAAACGATGGCTACACGATGGGAACGAACCGACGGCCCATCGAAGGGTGTCAATTGGTCGAGGCGCTTGACCTTTACGAGAAATATGTCCAGCATGGGAAAACCCCCCCCGAGACTAAGCATTCCTTCTCCGTGCCAGCGGACTGGATATTGGCCCTCGACCCTCGTGTAAAACTCCGAATTCAAGACGAGACCATAGCAGAGTTCTCGGTGAAGGCGGAGAAGGAAAGCAAGCGACTTGTGGCAAAGCTGGCCGAACAGGCGGAGCAGGGCAAGATCACCGCACAGGACCGGGACGAGAAACTTACCCAATATGATGAAATCTGGAAAAACAAGACCCTGAATGAAATTGCCAAGCGGATCGAAAGAGCGCATCTCTATTCCTTCAATCTGCCCAACTGCCGGAGTAATCTATCTGCGTACCAACATGACGAATGGAAAAAAATCTTCAATGGTACGATGCGCACCAACGAAAAGACACTCGATGATCGATATGATGCCCTGCGGGACTGCCCGCCTGAAAAAGCCCACGCGGCGCTGGCTCTTCTGAATGGTCAGAATGCTCTGGAGTTCGACATCGCCCGCCAGTATTTGATGAGTCTCCCAATCGAGGCACTGGCGAAACATAACCAGCTTGCGACCCTGCGGACCGTCATTGAGAGTGGAGCTAGGTATCCTCGAGTGCGCTTGGGCAACAATCTGCGTCTGAACACCCACCGCATCAACCCGTCCGACTTCTCGGAAACCCGTTTTCGGGTGCTGGGTGTATCTAATACCGAAGGCGTCTTCCTGAACGAGACTAAGCCTGGCTCGGAAATCAGGCAGGCCTATTACCGCGTCGAACCTAACGAGTTTTGCTACAATCCCTACCGAGTGAACGTTGGCTCCATCGGCCTCAACAAGTTCGACTATGACAACCAGATCATAAGCGGAGCCTACAACGTCTTCGCGACAGACGAAACGGAACTACTTCCTGAGTTTCTGATGGCCCTATTCAAGTCACCGCAGTTTCTCACGTATGTTAATGAGAAGGCCCACGGTGGCGTTCGCATGAACTTCAAGTTCGAGTATCTGGAGGGTTGGGAGATCCCGTTGCCATCTTATCAACAACAAGCAGACTTCACTCAAGTATACAAGAAAGTTTCTCTCATGAGAGAAAGTGCTGCTCATTTTATTATGAATTGGGAACCCCTTTTCCCTTTGTTCGAGGAATACGAAGAGAAATCTCTCGGTGAGGTCTGTCAGATCATCATGGGACAGAGTCCACCTGGAGATAGCTATAACAATAACGGTGAAGGAGTCCCACTCATAAATGGGCCTGTAGAGTTTGGTCCCATGCCTTTTTCACAGATCCTAATGACCAAGTATACGACTCAAGCAACTAAGATGTGCAAAAAGGGAGATTTGCTTGTTTGCGTGCGTGGTTCAACAACCGGGCGGACTAATATTGCAGGTTTCGACGCCTGCATAGGGCGCGGTGTTGCTGCGCTTCGCGCCATTGGTTGCAATCAGAAGTATGTCAATTACTGGCTTTTCACACAAAGACAGCAGCTCTATGAAATGGGTGATGGCACAACAACATTTAACAACATCACCGCTGATACATTACAAGCTATCAAAATCGTTCTGCCTAATGAGACAACTCAAAAGGCTGTTGTCGATCGCTTGGATGTTGAAGTTGACACCCTTCAGCGGCTTACAGCCAGCCTTGAATATATGACAGAATATGTGAACGACATGTTTGACCAACTTTGGGGAAAGAATGAGTAGCCTCAACATCAACGCCAACGAAGCAACTGCCACTGACCTCCGGGTGATCGAGGAGTTGACGACAAAGCATGGTTGGAAGGTTGGGGACACGCTGCTCTATCAGCCGCAGTACCAGCTTACAACCGAACAGCAAGAGCAATTTCCTGGTCACAAATCCATCAAGCCGGACATCGTGCTCCAGGACCTTCAGGGCAAGCCCATGGCCGTGTTCGAGAACAAGCTGGACGATCCCAAGAAGGCCCTGCCCAAACTCCGCCTATTATACTCACAAATCCTGCGCCCCCGGTTCCTCTATGCCTGTTCTTCCGAGCGGAACCTGTTCTATGACATGGCTTGGATCGGGCTCGACGCGGGCGAGTTCCGGCCCGTCAACTCGTTTCTCTCGCTTGAAGATATGCGCGTTAAGGTTACCCAGGAGCAGAAACGGCGGCAGGAGCGGGAGATCGTCATCGACAAGACCGTCGCTGGCGGGTACGACCCAGCAGCAGGCAAGGAACGGTACTATCAAATCGATTGCATTAATGCTCTGCTAACCGGGCTTCGTGAGGGCCGCGACCGGATGCTGGTTCACGTGGCAACTGGGCTCGGGAAGACGCGGATAATGGTTGCGCTGTGCAAGGCGCTTCTGGAAACAGGCATTGCGCGGCGGATTCTCTTTGTTGTGGACCGGCGTCTGCTGGCGGAGCAGGCACGTGACGACGGCTTCAGCCTCATAAGCCCGACGTACAATTCGGCCTGGATTACGACCTCCAACTACCGAACCCACAAAATCAAGGACGTGCACGTTGTCGTCATTGACACGCTGGAGATCATCTATTCCGGCATCCCGAGTAACTATTACGACCTGCTCATCGTGGACGAGTGTCACCGGTCTATCAACGTCAACCGGAAGATCATTTTCGAGCATTTCCTGTGTCCGCGGATCGGTCTGACTGCCACGCCTCGGATTGCTATCCCTAAAGACCCGAAGAAGGTCTCGGAGGACGACCTTGCCATTCTGGATACCTACCGGCTATTCGGGTGCGAGGTGGGTGAACCCACGTACCATTTCGAACTTGACCGGGGCATCGAGGAAGGCTTCCTCGCGCCGTATAAGGTTGAGGAAATCAAGACCCACCTGACACAAATCGCCGAGAAAGAAGGCATCGAGTTCGACTACGTGTTGGACCCGGACGAGCGCAAGAAGATCGAACTGGACGAGACCAAGAAGCTGAAGCTTGAACAGCTTAACCGCAAGTATTTGACCGAGAATACCGCCAAGCGCATTGCCGAGGAAATCCGAGAGCGTACCGAATACGGCGAGAAGATGATTCTCTTCGGCGTTAGTCAGGCCCACTGCCTGATGCTGGCAAAGACGCTGAACGAGGTTTTCAACGACGACGGGACCAAGAATCCCCGCTACGCCGAGCCGATCATCTCGGAGAACGCCGAACTGAACAAAGCGCTAAAGGGCTGGTTCAAGAAGGCCTATCAGAAGCCATACATCGTCGTTTCCGTGGATATCATGAGCACGGGCGTGGACATCCCCTGCGTTCGTTACATCGGCTTTGCGGCCCTTACCCGGTCAGTCGGCAAGTACATCCAAATGATGGGGCGCGGCACGCGCCTTGACCCCAAGACGGGCAAGTTTAGTTTTCAGGTACTCGACTTCGTGGGGCTCTGCAAGCGGATGGGCGACAACGGCAAGGGAACGGCGAAGAAGAACAAGAAAGTTGTCACTGGGGAAGGAGGCGGCGGACAGCCGCCCGGCCCCGGCCCGCGAGGCGAGTACTTCATCGTCGACAACCCCGATCCTGAACACCTCATCCAGCGGGTGCACGTCCACGAAGGGGCGGTCGAAGTAGTGGACAACATCCCCGTAGAGGAGGCCCGCAGGATATTTGAGGAAGCTGTCAATAACCCTGAAAATCCGGCCATCACATCGCTGAAGCAAAAACTTGAAGAGAAGATGGACTATGAACCGACGTCCGAGGACATCGCCACCGTGGAGGATTGGGTGAGCAAGCCAAAGATATGGCTGGACGAAGGCACTCTGCAACGGATGTACAATTATCCGGCTGGGTCTGTCTTGGACTTCTTTCTTCACATACTCGGCAGAAAGACGATCCCGACACCCCAGGAACGGATTGAAACAGGCTACGAGCACTTCATTTCTTCCGCCGATTTTACCGAAGGACAGGTCCGCATCCTGAAGAAAATCAAGAGCGTCTTTGCTTCCAACCTGTCAAGCCATGGCACGGTCGATGCGCGGAGCATCTTCCAGAACCCCATCTACGAACGGCTCATAGGGAGTTATGAAGAGGTTAATCGTAAGTTCGACGGTAGAATTGATGAGGTCATAGATCAGCTCGCAGAGTGCTTCAGATTTGCGAAGGCTGCTTAGATTTATGGAAATTTGCTGAAGGGAGTGACGCACACCTATTTCTCCAACAAGTCAAAACCCGCGGTGTTAGGTCTACACCATTGATCGGGTCTCAATTTTCAACAAGTAACAAGACAGATTTATCCTTTTTTGTATAAGGGAGATTTTTGATGGCGAAAAGGAGCCCGTTAGTTTGTCAGAATCTTGAGAATATTTCAAGGGATGCTCTTGAGAAGTATCAACACATCATCCGTCAATATGTTCGCCGGAGAAATGGTGTTTATGCTCTTTACCGACGCGGGAAACTCCACTATGTAGGCTTAGCGAGTAACCTTCGGTCTCGACTTGGACACCACCTTAGGGATCGCCACCAGGATTCATGGGACCGATTCAGTGTCTACCTCACAATCGGCGATGCCCACCTGAAGGAACTAGAGGACTACGGGGTCAGGCCGCAACATTCAACAAGTTAGTTTTTAGAAATTGATTTCTGGTGGCATCCCTAAAAAATTGGACGGTAATGCGGGCGTTGAGTCAATAAGCGATTGAGTGATCAGGCAAGTGGTAACGTCGAGAGTCATTACGTTGCAACTGAGCGGATTACGTAGTCAAGGGGTCCAGAGTCTCTGACTGCCCTGTACCATGTAAGGTTCAGGGTCTACCGGCAATGTGCGCTGCCGAGCGCACAATAAGAAATGGCACATACGATTCCGGGATGCATTATTCGCGTTGCTTCCATTTTTCAGTCAAATTCTTAGAAGTAAGTTCTTGAACCGGATGGATGAGGGATGGGTTCCTATTTTTTGACAGGACGAAAGCGATGACCCTGATTGAAGCGATAAAGGGAGCGATTACCCTGGAAATCAGATCCAACTCACAAGGTTCGGAGTATCTGGAGGCGGTCGTTAACACGAAAGACATGGAATTGCTTAATCCTTTACTAAAGAAATATTTAGGCTCAGCCGTGAAGGAACTTGGGGAAAAAGCCGATCTGCCGGAAGAAATTCAGGATCTGGTTGATTCTTTGGGCGGTCTGCGGAATGATCAATCCTTTTTTTATAGGCAAGAGGGTAATCAGGTGATATACGCTGCCATTTGGCCCTGGGGGTCTAATCCTGATAAAATAACATTGAAGTGTGGTGTAAGCGAGATGTAGAAAATAGGTTCAGGGAAAGAAGGATCTGAGGGGTCAGACCGCAACATTCAACAAGTTGAATCCTTGAGGAAGAGGCTTTCCGCACTTCAGAAGAATGCCCGAAATCTGTCGGCGCGGACTGTAACGATGAAGATTTAACCCCCAATCTCTTGCGAGGAAGCTTGTAGAAGAGATTGAAACATGAAAGAAGGAGAGGAGACATGGAGAAAAGTGGAATACAGACAATCAAGTTAGTTGATCTGGCGGACTATCAAGAAGGCTCTGTCGTAAGTCGAACGATCATTGACAAAAAGACAGGGACGGTAACCTTTTTCGCTTTTGATAAAGGACAAGGGCTGAGTGAACATACCGCACCATTTGACGCCATGGTCTATCTTCTTGACGGTGAAGCAGAAGTGGTTATTTCGGGTAAACCGTTTCGCTTAGAAGGGGGCGAGATGGTGATCATGCCTGCCAACGATCCACACGCATTGAAAGCAATAACGCGATTCAAGATGATTCTTACAATGATACGATCTTGAAAAGAGTCCAGTCTCACCTATTCATATGACTGGAACGAAAAGCTATGTTTGCAATTAATCATGCTGCAGCTGCACTCATCATTAAGAAGGAGTTCATCCAGAGGATCTGAGGGGTCAGACCGCAACATTCAACAAGCCATTTTCCTAAATACTGATTTCCGGTGTCATCCGTAAAAAAGTCGGCCATAGTTTAGTTTAAAATTTTAGATTTCAAATCTCAAATTGAAATATTCGAAAGAGAGGGAAACTTTTTACGCAGAGAGGAGGTAGGAAAATGAAGAAGATATTACTGATGTTGGTTGTAGCGGTTTTGGTGAGTGGGTGTGCCATAGCGCTAAAACCTGATTTTGCTGTCAGAGTCCAGGAGGATTTAAGGGTGACCCCTGTCGTTTATTACAGGGCCGACTGGATACAAGGAGTTTATGGTTATCCTAGCTTTGTTGAATCTATGAGTTCAGGTTCCAAGTTGCATATCACCAGAGGAGCTTTGGTTGCTGCCGACGAAAAGGTAGCATTCGTAAGATTCGACAAGCAAATTGAAAAGTACGATTCCGTTTTTGAGCTAAAGTATCCCGATATCACGGATGTGCGAGTTTTTCGCAAAGGGTTAGGAAGAAGATTAGTGCTGAAAGCAGAAAAGAATTTATATACGCTTGAAATCGTTAAGGGAGGGGTGATCGATCGAATACAGACCTGCAAGTTTGCTGTTTTTATAGCAGACAGAATAGGCAAAGATTCGTCAGAATTTTCGAAAGAGCTGGAGCGATTGGAAAAAAAGAGCGAGCAAGAACAAGAGCCGGAGCAGCACTGATGAATATCTGTCAAGGATTGAACCACCGCTGTCATCCCTAAAAAAGTTGGCAATTTATACGCAAATAATTTTTTAACGAGGTCGAAATGTTGCGAGGGCTGTTGATTAAGGATTTATGGATTGGCAAGATTTTGAAGGGTTTGAAGAAATGGGAAATCCGTGGATCGAAAACAAATATCCGTGGTAGGATCGCCTTGATACAAAGCGGTTCTGGTCTTGTTGTAGGTGTCTGTGATTTGGTGAATGTTTTGGGTCCCTTGACATTGACAAAAATGAAAAGAAATATCGGAAGGCACCGCAATCCCCTTTCGTCTCTAAAGCGCGGTCTTCCCTATAGGAAAACCTATGCTTGGGTGTTTAGAAATGTTAGAGCCCTGCAGAAACCACTGCCCTATAAGCATCCCCAGGGAGCAATCATTTGGGTCAAACTGAACGAAACCGTTACAAAAAAGCTTTTAAGGGAGTTAGATAGATGAGTAGCTGAACGATATTTCAAGGAGATCCAAGAGTTTTTGTGGGATGAAGTAGAGGTGTGAGCGCTTGAATTGCGAAATAACGAAAGATGAGCAGGAGCGGTGCCATCCATAAAAAAGTTGGCCCTGCCCTGAAGCAAAGCGGCAAGGGCATAGAGCGAAGCGAAGAGATCAAACCTCGACACAACTGAATCGGTCATTGAGTAATTTATTTATCGATCCTCAAAGTTGTTAGCAGCCCCTGACTGAATTATTCAGTCAAGGTGTCCAAAGTCTCTGACTGAAAAATTCAGTCAAGTTTTTACGACAGATGGTCCCTTCCTCACTTTTGAATTGGTCGGTATCGCCTGACTGAATTTTTCAGTCAACATATAATAAACGTCGACATCCATGAAGAACAAAGATCACACGGAAGAGATGTTGGCTAAACTCTTTGGGTCCACCTCGAGACCGAGAATCTTGAGCTTCCTTTTAAGCCATCCTCAGCAAACATTCTATCAGCGGGAAATCATGTATGAGACGGGGCTGTCTCTTCAGACGGCTCAAAGGGAGCTGGAGAACCTTATCCGCCTGGGAGTTCTGATAAAACGAGAAACGAAGACAAGGGTCTATTACCAGGTCAATCCGACTTCGCCGTGGTTCAGGCCCTTAAGAGAGATTTGTGAGGTGGTTAGAGAGAATCCCAAACCCTCTGACTGAATCTTAGAAGCACCCAAAGGAGTGCTTCCCGGAGCGGTATAATTCATCTTATTTTGTGTGCTCGCCGGCACACGCCACCGGCCAGTCAAGTTATTAAGTGTGTAACTTGCAGGGTCTCAAAAGATGGCCAAACTATATATATTCGCTGGCATCGTAGCCGCCGTTGCTATTTTCTTTAAGAGTCCATGGTTCAAAGGCTGGATAGGCGAACTCCAGATTAACCTCGTAACGAAGTTTTCCTTGAACAAAGGCATTTATCACCTCATTAAGAACGTTACCATTCCTGCAGATGGAGGAACAACACAAATTGATCATATTATTGTTTCGCGGTTCGGTGTTTTCGTGGTCGAGACAAAAAACCTGAGAGGCTGGATATTCGGCAAAGAAGGAGACGCGTATTGGACACAGAAGTTGTATCGTCATTCCGAAAAGTTTCAAAACCCACTGCGCCAGAATTACAAACATACGGAGACATTGGCTGAGATTCTGCGAATATCAGCTGATAAAATGCGTTCTGTTATCGTGTTTCCAGGGGACAGCACCTTCAAGACGGAGATGCCGGAGAATGTAACGGGGACGCGCGGGTACATTCAGTACATCCGCTCGCAGACCAGACGTGTCCTGACAGAGGATGAAGTTAAGGAGGTCATTAATATAATCGCTGAAAAACGACTGGCGCCTGGACTGAAAACCCATTTACAACATGTTAAACACGTTAATGACATGAAAGCGCAAAAGAACCATAGAACATAGATTGGTGGCATTCCTAAAAAGTGGGATGGTAATTCGGACGTTGAGTCAACAAGCGATTGAGCGATCGGGCAAGCGCTAACGTCCAGAGTCATTAAAACAATTGGCCGTTTTCAAATACACGCATAACGCAGAGCGCAAAGCGCATGGCGCGAGTCATACAGAGTCGCCAACGGCAGAGGGCTTGGCATCGGTTTGTATTTATTCTCTTTTGAAGATAAAAAATTTCATGTATAATGATCTGAAAGAGTTTCATAATAAGGTGACTTATTTAGACTTAGTTGAAATTCAGGGAGGTTCAGTAGATGAAATTTAAGCGAATCACAATCAATTCCAACCAGATGGGAGGCGTACCCTGTATCCGCGGATTACGCATTCCAGTGGCCACAGTGGTGGGGATGATAGCAGATGGTATGACAGAGGAACAGATTCTGAGAGCCTATCCAGATCTCGAGCCTGAAGATCTCCAAGAAGGGCTCCGGTATGCTGCCGAGGCGGTGCGAGAGCGGGAACTCCCACTGGTGACTGGATCATGAAGTTCCGTCATTCTTTTCAGAAGGGGATCAGATCGCCGACCAGAAAAACAAATTGCCCTCCTGTTGTCAAATCTCCCGATGATCCAGGAGGCACTGGAGCAAGGAAGTGTCGTAGTGTTTGAGCAGACTCGTCTCCGAATCCATACCCTGCCAATCAATAAATAATTTAGGACATCTACCTGTCATCCATAAAAAAGTGGGGCGCTAATTCGGGCGTTGAGTCAATAAGCGATTGAGTGATCAGGCAAGTGGTAAAGTCCAGAGTCATTAAAACAATTGGCCGTTTTCAAATACACGCATAACGCAGAGCGCAAAGCGCATGGCGTAAAATTCGAGGCTGAAAGCTCAAACAAAGAAAGGTCATTGAATGAGGGAATCCTTTGAAGAAAACAGGTCGAAGGCCAAACCTATACATCATTGCGGGTCCTAATGGAGCTGGGAAGACGACGTTTGCCCGTAAGTTTCTTCCGGATTATGCGAGATGCTTCGAATTTGTGAATGTGGATTTGATTGCAAGTGGTTTGTCTCCGTTCGATCCCGAAAGAGCTGCTCTCAAGGCCGGAAGAATTATGCTGGAGCAGATTCATTCGTTAGCGAAACGCGGCGTGGATTTTGGGTTTGAAAGTACTCTCTCGGGAAAGACGTATGTGAGATTTCTACGGGGAATGAAAAGAGGGGGATATTCCATCCACATATTTTTCCTTTGGATGAACGACGTGGAGTTAGGGCTGGAACGCATTAAGCTACGTGTGCGAAATGGAGGACATGCTATCCCAGAGGCCACCGTTCGCCGCCGTTTCGGTAGAAGCCTGGCAAATTTTCTTCGTGTCTACAGGACTTTAGCAGACTCATGGACAATCTTTGATAATTCAGGAGATGTCCCTAGAATGATTGCTTTTGAGGAATCGGGAAAGATTGAAATACTGGATGCGGATCTCTTCAACAATTTATTAAAATACAAGGGGAACGAATGAAAAAGACGAGAAGAAGGCCTCCTTTGCTTGCATACAAAGCTGAAGAAGCGCTTCGGAAGGCTGTGGCTGAGGCAATCGCTGAACATCGGCGCAACGGAGTTCCGATTGCCATCTGGCGCAACGGCAAAGTGGTTCGTATTCCTGCTGAGCAGATCGAGGTTCGGGAACCTGAGATGGAGTACAAAGTCTCTCCGAAGAAGAGGAAGGGAAAAAGCGGATCCCGGTGTACGTAGTTAAGTTATTTAAGAAACAGACCTAGCCCAAACAGGTGCCATCCACAAAAAAGTGGAGCGGTAATTCGGGGGTTGAGTCAATAGGTTATTGACTGATCAGGCAAGTGGTAAGGTCGAGGGTCATTAAAACAATTGGCCGTTTTCAAATACACGCATAACGCAGAGGGCAAAGCTGATTGCTGAGCACTGAAGGCTGCAGCATTCAATTGCTGCTTGGAGACTAAAAATAAATTTTGAAACATGAAGTGAAGCTCCCGCCCAGAGGACGGGGCTTCCCGAGAAAGAAATAGTGTTTTAATTGTGCCCCTTGACCTCGCCTACAAGGCGTGGCTTGCGGGGTACCTGCCGGCCGATCGCTGATCGTTTCGGGGAGGAAAGGAGAGCTGAGATGAAAGAAATTCACGAGCCCTTTAAAGAATTCAAGAAAGAGTTTCCGGCCGTCTACAAAGGCCATGAAGCACTGGGGAAAACGATTCATGAACAATCTGGCCCTCTGCCCGAGAAAATCCGCTGGCTGATCAAGATTGCCGTTTCCGGAGCAAACGGTCATGCTTTAGCTCTGGAGACTCATATCCTGAAAGGAAAGGAATCGGGGCTGACCGATGATGAGATTAAGCATGCACTTCTTCTGTTAATACAGACCGCCGGATTCCCGACCTTTATGGAGGCTTACTCCGTTTTTAAGAAGATGCGTTAAACCAGAAAAACAGCGCGTAGGACTAGATGAGGTGCCGCGTCTACACTATTGACAGGCGTCATCCATAAAAAAGTTGGCGTATTTAAAGAAAGGAGAGGGATCGATCCTTTTTTCGTTGTGTGAAATTAAGACATCAAGAAAGAGCAAGCTCAAACAAGTGTTCTGAAACCCTCGGGCGGGATTATGAAAAGATACAAGAAGAAAATTGCTGATCGTTACGATGTATCTGGTTTGGTGGAGGCCCAGTTCGAACCCGGTTCCCGCCGTCGAGTGTTGAAGAATCTGCTTGGAATTAGACGTAAGCGTGAAATGGATCGTCTGGAGGGGTTAGAACAGCTCCGTGCTCTTCGTGAATTGATAAAGATCTACGGCAAAAGCCATCAATTCGCTGCGGTTGATATATGCCGAATTCACAGAATATGGCTAAAAAATATCTATCCTTGGGCAGGAAAGTACCGGCGGGTCAACCTCACCAAAAACAACTTTACATTCGCCGCCGCAAACCAGGTAGCACGGTTGATGGAAGAACTTGGAAGGGGGCCTCTTCGTGAGTTCACACCTTGTAGGTTCGATTCGATTGATAAGATAGTCAAAGCCCTTGCCGTGGTTCACACCGAACTGGTACTGATCCACCCGTTTCGTGATGGAAATGGGCGTGTTGCCCGGTTATTGGCTACGCTGATGGCATTACAAGCGGAGCTGCCACCCTTGGATTTCGGTAGCCTAAAGGGATATAGAAGGAAGGCATACTACGGGGCGATACGAGCTGGTCTGGATCGAGACTACAAACTGATGGAGGATATCTTCAACGGCGTGATTCGGAAGACCTTGCGGAAACGTAGAACCTAATATGCTTATTAGAAAGTGATAGTGATTTTTTCAACCCGTCCCAATCCAAATGGACGCCTTCGATTGCTGTTGAAGAAACGACTGTTTTGACAAGTAGCGCTTCTCGCCGTTTTGAGTCTCTGAGATAAGAATTCGTATTAATCAGGGAGTCTTTACGCATACTTGTTATTAACACATTTTTGGCTTTCAGTCTATACTTATGGGGTCTCGGCTTGCGGGGTTCGTCGGGACTCGGGTCGGGCCAGATTAACTGCTTGATCGAACAAATCATTTTTAGAAAAAAGGGGTTGATACCAGGCTTAGAACGCCAAGGAGGCAGTTATGTTTAAGAGGATTGACCATGTGGAGATCACGTCAGGCAATCTCGAGAGGAGTATTCGATTCTATAAGGAGGTTTTTAGCTTCGCTCTCAAGGAGAGGATAAAACCGTCATCGCCGGAAATAGAAGAGATTGCGTTCCTCACACTCGGGGATACAATGCTCGAGTTATTGGCGATCAAGAATTCTGCGCCACCTCCGAAAGGCCCACAGGTAGGTTTCCGGATGATGGCGATCGAAGTCGATGACATGGATCGGGCCATCGAATACCTGAAAGGCAAGGGCGTCGGAGTGTCATGGGGACCGGTGACGCTCGGGACATCGAAGCGCGCCGAGATCAGGGATCCTGACGGGCTGAGTATCGAACTCCGCCAGTGGTGATCCACTTAGGGCGCAGGTTGAAATTGAAAGCGCCGGTGTCGTCCATAAAAAAAGTTAGCGCATCCCAATGCGGATTGACGATTGCGCCTGCCTGCGCGAAGCCGCTCCGGCGGAGGCAGGGAATGCGGATTTCAAAATATTAAAAAGAGCATGGATCAAAGCGCAGAAAGCATAGACAAAATGAGGCCAGAGCATATCACCAAAACTGACAAATCCGGGAAGCCTTTCGAAATAGGGGTCAGTTGTGCTGAAGATTTTGCCTCTCTCCTGGAGATGTACCGCACCTTCTCTCCAAAACCCGCTTCCCAGGGACTCCCGCCTGAAGACCCTGAAGCCTGTGAGAACTGGCTGAAGGCGCTTTTCAGAATAGGTTTGAATGTCCTCGCCTGGAGAGGTGGAAGCGTCATCGGCCACGTTGCGCTGGTTCCCGATGTGAAAGGGAAATTGGGTGAACTTGTGATCTTTGTGGACCAAAAGCACAGAAACCTCGGGATCGGAACAGAGCTGGCGCGGTTCACCCTGGAAAAGTCCAGACAATCCGGCTTGGAATTAGTCTGGCTGACAGTAAGGGTAATAAATTCCATAGCCATTAAGCTTTACAGGAAGGTCGGATTCGAGTTTTGTGATACGGATAGCTATGAGAGGGTGATGGCTATCAAATTGGAAAGGAAATTGGGGTCGGCCCTTGACAGTCTGTTGAAAAACTCTATTGAATAAATTCTTTGCTTTAATATATCACAATGGTAGAATGTGACAACTTTTGAATAGAGGAGGAGCCATTGTTAGGAGAAAACCGACGAAGTGAGCGCATGTTC